>JAABUV010000349.1_pt1 | contig 70594 bp, 71 predicted proteins | sample 5559971 | NCBI WGS metagenome assembly JAABUV01 (sample SAMN10711881, study PRJNA513362) | rock metagenome | isolation source: Antarctica rocks | place: Antarctica: Victoria Land, Knobhead nord | collected 2015-12-19 | reverse complement strand
GCGGTGGCCCCCTCGGACGCGCGGTTCTATCGCTCGATCGCGCCCTCGAATTCATCGCCGCCGAGGATATCTTCTGGACCGCCACATAGACGGCACAAACCGGAAATTGCGGAAAGTCGAGCTAAGGGCAGCGACTTCAACATTCGCAAGCCGATCGCCCCGGCCGCGCCGCTCCCGGCCGGGCAAACCCAGCCTGGGGCGCCGCAGCCCGCGCCAACGCAGCCGCACCCGGCCACGTCCGGTTCCACCCAGCGGGCCTTGCCGCTCGTCGACTCCTCGGCGGATGGCTTGTCCTCCAACAACACCGTCATCGGCGTTGCGGTCGTGCTCGCGTTGGCGCTGCTGTTCTTCTTCCTCCGCGGCGGCCTGCGCAGCCATTTGATCGCCCATCGCGCCTCACCCTCGGCGGCCGGCAGCGCCGGGTGGTCGCTGTTCGCATTCCTGCTGGTCGTGTCAATCACCGTGGTGTTCGGCATCCTCGGCAATCTGTGGCAGGTGCTGGCATTCCTGATCCCGATGGGCGTGCTGGTCGTGGTCACGCTGGCGGTGTTCGGAATGCTTTATAGATCGGCGGCCCGAGGACGGCGGTAACACCAGGAGCCTAGCCCCATGTCGGCGACGATCGGACCCAATGCGGCAGCCAAGGAAAACCAGGCCGTCGCGGTCAAGCTCAGGCCGACCCTGTTCGTGGGCATCGGCGGCACCGGCAAGGAGGTGTTGCTGCGCCTGCGCCGGCGCATTCTGCAGAACGATTGGGGCGGCCGGCGGATCAACGATCTCAGCCGCTTTCCGATCGCCTCGTTCCTGTACTTCGACACCGACACGACGGAGGCGGTGGAGAGCGACCGGTCGCAGCGCACCGACCCGATGGCGCGGGCCGTCGCGTTCCGGGAAAGCGAGCGCCTGCAGAAGCGCGTCGACGTGCGCCACTACATGTCGGAATTGGAGAATTTCCCGCACATCCAGGCTTGGTTGCCGGAATCCGACCTGTCTTCGATCAACACCGAGAAGGGCGCGGGACAGGTGCGCGCGATCTCGCGGCTGCTGTTCTTCGACCAGTTCAAGGTCCTGCAAGGCCTGGTCCGGTCGCAGGGCGACGCGCTGCTCAACAGCGTGGGCCGGCAGAACGAGCTGTCGCACCTCAACCTCGACATCGAGAACGAGCTGCGGGTGGTGGTGGTCTGCTCGGCGGCGGGCGGCACCGGCTCGGGCAGCTTCATCGATTTCGGCCTGGCGGTGCGCTCGATGCGCAACCCGCGACCAGGGCAGACCGACTTGATCCTGGTGCTGCCCGGCGGGTTCAAGGGCGCCAACTACGAGCGCGTCAACGCCAATGCCTTCGCGGCGCTGATGGAGCTGGAGCACGCGATGCGGCCCAACACCCAGCCCCATACGTCGACCGCTGGGCGGATTTGGAGCGGCCGCTGCCGGGTCTCGCGCCGTACAACGACGTGTACCTGACAGATTCGCGCAACGTGCTCGGCGCGGGCACCGGCAAGATCGACGAGATCTACGACATGATCGCCGACGTGCTGTTCGAGGATTTCGGCAGCAGCGAATTCGCGGCCCGCAAGCGTTCCATCTCGCCGAACCAGCAGCAATTCAAGGTGGTCAACTACCTGCCGCCGCTGTCGCCCAAGGTCGGTGAGAAATCGCTGAGCTACAGCTGCAGCTATTCGGCATTCGGGCAGGCCACGATCGACACCAAGGCCAAGGTCGCTGTCGACACGGCGGTCGCGCAATGCGCCCAAGGGATGCTGAAATCCTACTTCAACGTCGCGATGGAGGATTCCGGCCGGCTTCCCACGCCGGACGAGCGCGACCGCTTCCTCGACGAGCAATTCCAGTTGCAGCCGACCTCGTTTGAGGAGACGCTGGACGGGCTGGAGGATCGCAGCAGCATCAACGAGCCGCAGCTGATCGAGAAGCTGCTGCAGTTGGAAACCGGGGAGGCTGTCACCGCCAGCCTCGGCGCGCAGGTCCACCGCACCTACGAGAACGACCAGTTCCACGGCGACCTGCGCAACCTGCCGGTGCTGGTGCTGCGCGAGTTCGAGCAGCGTCGCGCCGACGTGGTCGGGACGATCGAGCACAGGACGGAGGCTGGTCCCGCCGCAATGCTGGTGATCGCCAATCGTCAGCGCCTCGCCCGCCGGCTGCGCGGTGACGGCGACGGGTCGCTGCGGGCCACGCTGTTCCGCTACCTCGACAACCGGGCACGCGGCGGCCTGGACTACACGATCCGCCTGGTGGAGGACGCCAAGACCAGGATGGATGAGATCGTCGCCGATCTAGGCCGGGTCGAGCAGCAATACCTCGCGCGTTCCGAGCAGACCCGGCGCCGGTTCGAGCGTTCGCTGGAGAACCTGAAGGAAGCGGTGGGGCGCGGCTTCCCATTCGGCCCCGACCGCAAGGCGGCGGAGCGCTACCTGGAGCATCTCCGCACCGAGACGGTGTATTACCTAGGCATGCTGCTACGGCGGCAGGCGGCGCTGGAAGCGCAGGTGTTCCTGCGTGAGATGTCCGACGAACTCGGCGTGCAGCGCGGCGTGGACAACGAGGGGCGCACGCTTTGGGACGGCGCGATCGCAACCCTGGTGGTCGGGCGCGCCGCGGTGGAGCAGACGCTGGGTAGCCTGGATACCGAGATCAGCCTGCTCCGCGACGCCGTATCCCGCGAGGACGCTGGGATGTTCGTCGTGCTGCCGGATGCGGATGCGGAGGCCGAAAGCCTGCTGCGCTGCAGCCAAGCCGACATCACCACCTGGGCGCAGGACATGTTCCAGGACGAGGGAGGGTCGCGCTCCTTGTTCCCGGTGCTGCAGGACGACGCCAAGCGCGCGGCGCTGCTGATCAAGCTGCGCGGCTTCGCCATGACGCAGTTGGCGCCGCGCGCGGCCAAGCTGCGGTCGATCCACGACATCCTGCTGGGCATGAGCGTGCGCGACCGCACGGCGGTGTTCGAAAAGGCGATGATCCGGGCCATGCCCTGGCTGAACGCCGCGTTCGACCACCTCGGCGAGACGATGGTCATGGCGGACCGCTACAAGCTGCTGATCGCGGTGGAGAGCCGGACGCGGTTCATCGCCGACTTCGAGCGCGAGATCAACCAAGTCATCCCGACCGGCCGGCTTGGCCTGCATCATCCCGAGATCGTCAACTCCGGCCTGCGCAACCGCATCATCATCTACTGCGAGCTGAGCGGGATCCCGCTCGACAGCATCACGCCGCTGCGCTCGGATTGGCGCACCTGCTATCAGTCCGAGCTGCCGAAGGCGTTCCCCCTGCACAATCACCGGCAGCCCTCGCGCTTCCCGAACCCTGTGGTGCCGTCCGGCGCTGAGATCGACGAGACCCGGCGCACCATGGCCCTGTTCCTGCGCGGGACGTGCTTCGGCATCGTGCGCCGGGCGAACGGGCCGGAGGCGCCGTACCAGATGCACATCGGCATGGGGGATTGGATCGACATCGGCACCGAGCGCGACCTGCGCGCCGGCGGCTTCGCCTCGGCCAACACCGCCAGGTGCTGACCGGGCGTGTCGAGCAGTTCGAGCGCACGCTGTCGCCGATCCAGGTGCTGGCGGCGGCGACATTGATGGAATGGACCGGCAAGCGCGCCTATGCCGCGCGCATGGTCAAGATCGGCCCCAACCAGACCGACCGCATCCCGGGCCTGGTGCAGCGCGTCGCGCTGGAGACGGCGGCGGGCTATCGGGCGCGGCTGCGGGCCATGCCCGAGGCCGGCATCGGCCTGTCGGAGGAGGCGAACAACGAGCTGCTCGCAAGCCTGGCTGCCTGGACCGAGGAAATTCCCGACAGCGTCGAGGACACCGACCCGATGGATGCGAGCCGGGACCCGAACGATCCCGAGCTGGCGCGCGCCGTGTGCAAGCGGCGGATCGTGGACGCGCAGTTCGCGACCGAGAGCCTCGATCGGTTGATCCGGCGCACCGGGCCGGTGGGCGCGGGCGCCATCAGCGCTGGTCCGGGCACCACTGGGACCCCGCCGGGCGCCGATGCGCAATGGCACGTGTCGGTGAGTCGGCAGGTCACCGGTCCGTTTACGTTCGCGCAGATGACGGAGCGGGTGCTGGCGGGCGGCTTGCGCGAGACGACGAACGTGCTGCCGCTGGGCGCCAGCGCGTGGGTCAAGCTCCGCGACGTGCCCGCGCTGTTGGCGCTTACCCGCATGCCGCCGCCGCCGGATGACGACGCCCTGCCCGAACCACCCGATGACGATTGACCAGGCGGCGGGCGCGCTGGGCCTTCTGATCGGGCTCGCGGCCCTGCTCGGCCCCGCCCCGGCCAAGGCGCAGCCGGCCATTGAAAACCTGCCGGGCCTCTGGAGAGCGGACAACGTCGGCGTTTGCCCGGCCCGGTCCGTCTCGGCCTCCATCGCGTTGCCTAACGTGGCTGCCGGCATCCGACCGAGCCGCTGCTTGCAGGGCATCGGCTACGACGCCCCGGTCAACACGGCGGCCGGCGCGCAGGGCGACGGTTGCTTTGGCGGGGCCGGGTGCAACGGGGACAGCCCCGCCCCGGACGCCTTTCTCAATCCCGCGACGTTCACGAACACCGAGGTGCTGCTGGTCCAGGACGCGCTGATCTGGACCGACAACTACACGAGCCTGAAGGACGGCGTCTGGGGTAAAGGGTCGGTGGAGGGCATACGGAATTGGCGGCTGGCCAACGCTCTCCCTCCTGCCGTGTCGCTCAGGCCCGCCGAGATGTCGACCCTGCTGCGCCAGGCGGCGGCAAAGGCCGGCTTCAGGTGGACAGTCCTGGTCGACCCGGCGAGCGGCGCGACGATCGGGGTGCCTTTGAGCCTGGTTTCCGCCCATGCGTGGGCTGATGAAACGGAGTACACGGGTGACAAGGGCGTCAGTCTCAAAGTACGCAGCACATCCGCCTCGATCGACACAATCAGGGCCATGCTCGGGGAACGCGCGAGCGGCGCCGACCTCCAGCATCTCGCCTACCGGCTGGACAAACCTGACCGGCAGGTCCTGTCGTACGATTCGGTGGACGGGTCCAGCGTGTATGTCCGGCTCGATCGGGTGGCGGATGGGTGGCGCGGCTTCTCGGCCCGGGTCAGCCACGGCTTTCCCGCCTACACCAGCCTGATCACAGCGTTCAGCGCGGATTTCGACGCGGCCGGCGTGCCAGCGGCGGTGCCGAACGCGTGGAACGCGCCGCAACTGTTCGGCTTGATGAGTCCCCCTGCACTTGGGTCGCCGCCATTGTGCCCGATGGCAGTGGCCGCTCCCGCCCGTGTCGCGAATGCCGGGGACGCGTTGTGGCGCAACAGCCAGCCGACGCTGCGGCCCCGCCTGAACGCGGCTCTGGAAACGTCGCCCAGCGACCTGCCAATCGACTGGTCGGACGATGCGACGGGCCTGTCCGCGGAGCTCGTGGTGCATCCGGCCAATCCGGTGCGGCCGGTGCCGTGCCGCGCGTTCTCCTACACGGTCCGGCAGGCGGGCACGGCGGTTCTGGTGACCGGCACCCGGTGCCGGCACGCGGCAGGGCTGTGGGAGGGCACCGGCTCCGAGGACCGGCTGGTCCCGCTTGGCGTCACGCTGCCCGTCGAGCGGGGCGTGGCGCAGCCTCCGGTGTCGACCCCGGACATACTGGTGCGTGCGCTGCAGCTCAACCTTCGCCGGCTGGCGTATTTCGATGGCCCGCCGGACGGCATCGCATCCGCGTCGCTGCGGGCGGCCGTGATGCGCTTCGAGCAGGACGAGAACGTGCCGGCCGACGGCGAGCCCAACAGCGCCGTGGAAGACCTGTCCGAGGCGGCGATCGCCCGCATTCCGGCGCCGGGCGCTTGTCCTGGCGTGACGCCCCCCGGGGATACCGTGGTCTGCGGCCAGGTCCGCTAGGTGTCCACAGCAAGCCCGCAAGCGGCCCTGTCGTGTCGCAATGCCCAGTGTGGCCGGCCCTTCGGCGGCCCGGTGCGGTTCTGCCCGTTCTGCGGCGTTGCGCAGGCCGTGGCCGCGCCCAGGCCGCCCGAGCCGACCCCTGATTCCCCGGCCGACGACAAGAAACTGCCCAATCCTTGGACTCTCCCGGACCCAACGCCGCCTCCCCGGCACCCGGAACCGCCCATGTCCAGTCCCGAGCCGCGGCGACGCATGCCCTGGAAGGGCCTGGTCGTAGGCGTGCTGCTCCTTGCGGGAGGCGCGTGGCTGTTCCAGGCGAGAGTCGTGCCGGCGACTGGCCAATTGGTGGTGAGCGTTTCGCCCTCGCTCGACGGGGTCGTGACCCTTGATGGCGCGAACGCCGGCCGGCCGGACCAGGCCCTCACCGCAACCGTCGGCGATCACCTGGTCGGTTTGCAGGCGCCGCACTGGAGCACAGACCCGGTGCACGTCGCCATCAGCACCAGCCGCACGGCTCGGATCACGCTCGCGCCAACACCGGAGCCCGCGATGCTTCTGGTGCAGGCACGGCCGCCCCAGGCCGTGCTTTCGCTCAACGGCCGTAAGATCGGCCCCTCCCCTGCAAGGCTCAGTCTCGCGCCGGGCACGTGGCAGCTTTCGGCCGAGGCGCCGGGATTTCGGTCGGCCACGCAGTCCGTGACCTTGACACCCGGAGAGCAGCGCACAGCGGATATCCGGCTCGATCCAGCGCTGGACACGCGCACACGGGTCATGGCGCAGGCTGGTGCGTGGTCGTTGCCGGTGCCGCTCGCGCCCGGGGACAGCTTCTCGTTCGTGTTCAAGGGCCGCGCTCGCGCGCGCATTGGCGGCCAGGTGATCCTGCTGGATGAGGCCAGCATCAACCTCGGAACGATCAATGCTCGCAGCCTGCAGCTGAAGTCGGCGATGGACCACGCCTTGCCGATCGAAATTTTAATTCATCATGCATCTGCACCATGAGTGGCTAGACGACTGGTGAATACCGCGTGTGCATGAGGGAATGACAGGTCTGCGCGCTGGAACAACTCACCCAGCTCGTAAAACGGCCGGCCGCCAAATCGATGGTGCCTGGGCGAGAGGGTTTCGTGCGTTGCCCAGGAACCGACCAGCGCTGAGTTTCCAAACCGAAAACAATGTGCCGCCTTTTCCGGAATCGCATGGGCGCCTGAACGGTTCGAAGATCAAGCCGCTGACAAAACCAGCCGTCGCTCGCGATGGAGAACGCAAACGGCTGTGTTGCATGGACCGGGGATGCGGGCACAATCACCCCGGGCTGGTCCAGGGTCAGGCAATACGGACGGAGATCGGGCGTCCCAGCTCGAGCATACGGTTGAGTGCGCGGACGGCGACGTCCACCTCGGTTGCCCGGCGCTCATCCGTATGCGCGCAACCCGTCGCCGATCACTCGCTGCGCTGGTCGGATGGCTCGTCGCGTTGGGTGACGGCCGCCATGTGTTTGCCAGCGGAGTGACGCCGCTCGACGAGTCGGGAGCTGCGGTCGCCACCGGCTTCGTCCGCCCTGGCGCGCGCGGACGGCTCAATCCGTGGTCCAGGCCAGGAGCGGTGCCGTTCGGACTAGGAGGCCCCCCCCAGCGCAGTAAGCGTGTGGTCAACGCACGACGGTACTTGAGGGTACAGGATGCGGGTGGTGAAGCTGTCAGGTTCGAGCTGGCGCAGCGTCCGGTCACGTTCTGTCAACGTGGTGGAATTGGCGGTGTAGATGAGGTGGCCGGGGATTGGGCTGCTGCGGTGGCACTCTGGGGTGGGATGGCGTCGATTAGCGGCGGTGTAAGTTCGGCCATGACCTTGGTCTGCATGGAGCGGTGTTGCAGCTGCCACTCGTCGTTGGCTTCGAGCAATACCGCTCCGATCAGCCGGATGATGGCGCCTTCGTTGGGGAAGATACCCATCAGGCGGCCCGGCGTTTGACCGCCTTGTTCAACCGTTCCAGTGGGTTCGTCGAATGGAGCTTGGCCCGGTGCGGTGCTGGGAAGTCCCTGTGGGCCAGCACGTCGGCCTTGCTCTCGTCGATGAACGCGCCGAGCTTCGGCCACTTGCCCCGGCGTTGATCCCCGGAGCTGATCGGCGACGTGGCGCAGCGTTTGGCTGGCGGCCGGGCGATCGGCCTGGATGAACGCTTGCCGAACTGCGGCCAACACCATGTTCTGCCGGGCTTTCAGGACGTAGGCCTGCGCGTTGCGCATCCAGTGCACGCGGCAGCGCTGCCGCGTGGAGCCCATGACCCGGCGGACCAGGCTGTTGAAGAACGTCGACCACAAGCTCTGTGCTTCCGACGGCCCGATGTGCAGGCCGACGATCTCGCGCTCGCCTTTGGTGCTCACCGCCGCAGCGATTATCGCCGCCACCGAGACGACGCGCCCGCCCTCGCGCTGCTTGAGAGAGGTGGCGTCCAGCCACAGCTAGGCCCAGTCGCCACCAAGCGGGCGGTCCAGGACGGCATTCACCCGATCATCGATGTCGCGGCACAGCTTGGACACTGTGCTCTTGCTGATCCCCGACCGCCACCTCGGTCGCCCGGCGCTGATCGGCATGCGCGCGCAACGCGTCGCCGATCACCTGTTTCCATCTGCCTACAGCGGCTTCGACCCAAGCGCGCTTGTTGTATTCCGACCACCTTTGCCAGGCCATACGGCCGTGCTTAGGGATCTGCTGCAGGTGGCAATCGCGCTGGGTCGGCGCGGTCTTGGCCGTGTCGCTCGGCACGTCGGTCGCGCGTGGCGGGACGGCCAGGTTCACTTCAAGTGGCGCTTGGCGACGCTGGCGTAAACACGATCTTGGTCATAGGCGCCGTCGCCGGTGAACGACGCCACAGGTCCTGCCACTTGATCGAGCAAGGGATCCACCTGGGACGCGTCGTCGACGTAATCCAGGATGGAGAGTTGCGATGGCTTAGCCCTACGTTGTTGACGCTTTGCGCGGGAAGCGGTCCGAGCTGAGTGGGATCGTGAGCCATCTGGAGCAGCAGATCGTCCGCCATCGTGCCAGTCTCGTGCGGCTGTTCTCGCCGCCGGTCCCTCGGACATACGCATGATCCTGGCGGCGCTGAGCGAGCGCGCACCGGCAGAAAGCAGGAAGTGTTGCGCCATGAGGACCGGTCACGAGAAGGAAAAACCGGTCCGGCAGCAGCGGACCCGGAAGTTGGCTTCAGGGTTTGTTGCTGACCTGGAGGAAGTCGATCAGGGCGCGCAGCGCCGTCGGCACCTGGCGCCGCCCGGGATAGTAGAGGAAGAAGCCCGGGAACGGCTGGCACCACTCCTCCAGCACGCGCACGAGGCGCCCGGCTGCAACGTGGCCGGCAACGGCACCTTCGAGGATGCAGGCCAGACCTACCCCATCCAGCGCCGCCGCGATGATCAGGTCGGTGTCGTTCAGCGTCAGCGGCCCCTCGACCGCGACCTCAAGCGCCTCGCCCGCCTTCTCGAGCGGCCATCGGTAGAGCGCCCCGCTTCCCGCCCACCGGTAGTTGATGCAGGCATGGCCGCGCAGGTCGCGCGGCGTGTGCGGCCGTGGCTGGGACGCGAAGTAGCCGGGCGAGCCCACGACCGCCGTGCGCAGATCCGGCGTCACGCGCACGGCCACCATGTCGCGCTGCACGCGCTCACCCGGGCGTATGCCGGCGTCGAAGCCGCCCGCGACGATGTCGGTCAGCCCGTCGTCCACCGTTAGTTCGAGGCGCACGTCCGGGTAGGCCCGTGCGAAGCGGCCGAACGCTGGAGCGAGCGCCATCTGCGCCGCCAGCTTCGGCAGGTTGAGCCGCACGGTGCCGGAAGGCTGGTCCCGAAAGGCGCTCACCGCCTCGACCGCGCCCGCGATGTCGGCGAAGGCGGGCGCGAGGCGGTCAAGGAGGCCCAAGCCGGCGTCGGTCGGGGCGACGCTGCGGGTCGTGCGGTTGAGCAGCTTGGCCCCGAGCCGCTCTTCCAGCTCGCGGATGGTGTGGCTCAGGGCGGACGGCGAGAGGCCGAGGCGCACGGAGGCCCGCCGGAAGCTGCGCTCCTGCGCCACCGCCACGAAGGCGGCCAGCTCCGCATACCCCGCTCCGCGCATGATTGATGCCTCCTGCTCACCAAGTCATGCCGATCATAGGGGATTATCTGGTATAGTGGGTGACCCCATCCTCCATGCCTCGGAACAGCAGATGGAGGCTACGATGCCCGACACACTCGAACGGACCGCCTTGCGGGACCGGCTTGTCACGGGCCAGGGCCGGCTGGTGGGCAAGGTGGCGCTTGTCACGGGCGCCGGTACCGGCATCGGCCGCGCAGCAGCACTGGCCTTCGCACGGGAGGGAGCGGCCGTCGTCCTGGCCGGCCGGCGTGAGGCCGAGTTGCAGGCCGTCGTGGGAGAGATCACCGCGGCAGGCGGCCGTGCCGCCGCGATCCCGACCGACGTGCCCGACGAGGCGGCGGTCGCAGCCCTCATCAAGGGCACCCTCGACCGCTTCGGGCAGATCGACGCCGCCTTCAACAACGCGGGCGTGACGGCCTACAAGCCGATCACGCAGCTCACGGCGGCGGACTTCGACCAAGTGATGGCCACCAACGTCCGGGGGGTCTGGCTGCTGGTCAAGCATGAGGTCGAGGCGATGCTGGCCCAGGGCCGTGGCGGCGCGATCGTCAATACCTCGTCGATCGCGGCGACGGGCGGGACCGCCGGCCTGTCTGCCTACGCAGCCAGCAAGGGCGCGCTCGACGCCATGATCCGCGCCGTGGCGCTGGAGGTCGGGGCCGCAGGCATCCGGATCAACAACGTGAGCCCCGGCGTCATCAGGACGCCGATGACCGCGGTCCTCCCTGAAGAGGCACTGGCGCCGATCGCGGCCCACGCAGCCCTCAAACGCCTGGGCGAGCCGGAGGACGTGGGCGACGTGGCGGTTTGGCTATGCACGGACGAGGCGCGTTTCATCACCGGGCAGAGCATCCTCGTCGATGGCGGCTTCAACATCGCCGGCCTGCGCTAGGGCACACAAAACCACCCTCCGGGCGGCGCATCGGAGTACTGGCGGGACCATGGTGAGATCACCTCGCCCGCAATCAACCCACGTAAACATCCTGCATAGACGCACGAGAAGGGCCTCACACCATTGCACCCGCCCTCGGATGCGGGAGCAGTTCTGAAGCTAGAGCCGCGACGCTGCACAAGCGCCTGCCAAGATCGGCCACACGATAAGCACGCCTGCCACCGATCCGGCATCCCCCGTCTGATTATATACTCCACGCGCAGTGTTTTGCTTCTCTCTGTCCAGAGTATCTTGCTTCGCTTTGTCGAGTTGGCGGCAGGCCCAACCTGGTCGAGGTGCGCTCCGGTCGGTATACTGGTCTCCATGGCTGGCACATCCGATCTGAGCGACGGCCAATGCCGCCAACAACAGGCACCTGGTTCGAACCACAGCTAGTTTCCTTTCGCGGCGCGGGCTCAACGAACTTCCCTTACCAATTAGGAAAGCACATAACTAGTTCTGCACCAGCCTGCGTCAGCAGCCGAAGGTGTGCAGACACAAAATGCAACCCACAGACATCGGGCGTCCCACAATTGCCTACCACGTTCTAGGGACGCCGATGTTCCTGGCCCGTTCACCCATCGCGTTGTCTGCATGACATCCGGCGCTATGCCCTCTACCCGGCAGAAGGCGCCCATCCAGCAGGCGCCATCTCGAAGCCCGAGAACTCAAACGCTGGCGCGACGATGCAACTGACCAGGCTCCAAGCGCCGAGACTACGCGCCTCCTGCCAGGCTCGCGCTGGAACCACTTCTTGCAGCATCTCCCCGCTGGCGAGATCGGGTCCGAGCCGCAGCTCCTGCTGGCTCGCAGCAACGCCAGCGATACCGAGCAGCAAAGGTGCGCCGGCTTGCCAAAGCCAAATCTCGGCCGCATCGACCCGATGCCAGTGCGACCGCTCTCCCTCCTCAAGCAGGAACAGGATGCTCGTGCCAGCGCCACGGCTGCCTGACGGCGGGCGGTCGCGCCATAGCTCCCGATAGTGCCCGCCTTCAGGGTGCGGCGACAGGCCGAGTGCCTCGCGCACAACGTGGGCTGCCTGGGAACGGTCGCGTAGGTCAATCGTCACCTGGTGGTCCTTTTCTTCTGGACGCTGCAACTCACAGCAGCGAGCTACACCGGGCTGGTCAATCGACGTCTAATCTTGTGGAGACTTTCATGCTTTCGCGGAAGGCTTTTTCATGCCCACGGCACATCCACCTTACTCGCCGGAATTCCGACGCCGGCCATCGGTGTCCACCATGGCGTGCCGCTTGCGGCCCAACACCGTCTTGCCGGCGTCGTAGCCGCGTAGCCCGCCGGCCTCGCTGGTCTTGACGCTCTGGCTATCGAGCACAGCAGCGCCCGGCCCGCTCGCAGTCGCGCATGACGAGATGATGGGCGGCAGCATCCGCTACGGAATGCCACCGCGCAGAACATAGAAGATCGCGTTGACGATTTCGCGCATCGGTCGCCCGACCTGTGCCGGGGGCGGCAGAAATGGCTTCAGAACGGCCCCCTCGGCATCTGTTGGGTCGTTGGCGAAGCGGAGCCCGTCGCGCATATGCTGCGCGCGGGCGGTTGCAGTCTACATGGGCGTGCTCATCCAACTTGGTCTCGACAACCCGTTGGACTCATACTCGGCCGCCACCACCCACCCCCATCCCACTAGCGTTCAGAGCTTGCATCAGTGAACCACCGCCTCCAACGCCCCCCTCGCGTACAACTCCGACATCCGATCGAGCGAAACCACCTGAATCCCCGACCCATGCCCCGCGCACCCAAACTCCTCGAACCTCGCGCGGCAAATCCCCCGCACCGCCTCGCTCGCCGCCGCGAAAAACTTCCGCGGGTCGAACTCCTCCGGCTTCTGCCCCATCAGCCGCCGCATAGCGCCCGTCATCGACAGCCGGATGTCCGTGTCGATGTTGACCTTGCGGACCCCATGCCGAATCCCCTCCTGGATCTCCTCGACCGGCACGCCGTACGTCTCCTTGATCTCCCCGCCATGCTCGCGGATGATGTCCAGCCACTCCTGCGGCACTGACGACGACCCGTGCATCACCAGGTGCGTGTTCGGAATCCGCGCGTGGATCTCCCGAATGCGATCGATCGCCAGGATGTCCCCGGTCGGCTTGCGGGAGAACTTGTACGCGCCGTGGCTAGTGCCGATCGCGATCGCCAGCGCGTCCACCCCCGTCTCGCGCACGAAATCCGCCGCCTGCTCCGGGTCGGTCAGCAACTGGTCGTGCGACAGCTTGCCCTCGGCGCCCGACCCGTCCTCCTCGCCCGCCTCGCCGGTCTCCAGCGAGCCGAGCACGCCCAGCTCGCCCTCGACCGATACGCCGACCGCGTGCGCCATCTCCACCACCCGGCGCGTCGTGCCGACGTTGTAGTCGTACGACGCCGGGGTCTTCATGTCCTCCTGCAACGAGCCGTCCATCATCACGCTGGTAAAGCCCGAGCGGATGGAGCGCTGGCACACCGCCGGGCTGGCGCCGTGGTCCTGGTGCATGGCGATCGGGATGCGGGGCCAGGTCTCGACCGCCGCCTCGATCAGATGCCGCAGGAACGCCTCGCCGGCGTATTTCCGTGCGCCGGCGGACCCCTGCAGGATCACCGGGCTGTCGCAGTCCTCGGCGGCCCGCATGATCGCCTGGATTTGCTCCATGTTGTTCACGTTGAAGGCGGGGATGCCGTAGCCGTGCTCGGCCGCGTGGTCCAGCAATTGCCGCATCGAAGCGAGTGCCATGTCGGTTTCCTTAATTTCCGCGTGTCAAGCCGCACGCTTTTTGCGGTCCATCAGTTGCAGGATCATCGGGGTGAAGATCAGCTGCATCGCCAGCGGCATCTTGCTGCCGGGGCATACGATCGTGTTGGCGCGCGACATGAAGCTGTCGGCCAGCATCGACAGCAGGTACGGCATGTCGATCCCTTTCGGGTTGCGGAACCGGATCACCAGCATGCTCTCGTCGGCGCTCGGCACGTCGCGGGACACGAACGGGTTGGAGGTGTCCACCGTCGGCACGCGTTGGAAGTTCACGTGCGTTTCGGTGAACTGCGGGCAGATGTAGTTCACGTAGTCAGGCATCCGGCGCAGGATGGTGTCGACCACCGCCTCGTGCGTGTAGCCGCGCGCCCGCTTGTCGCGGTGCAGCTTCTGGATCCATTCGAGGTTGATGATCGGCACCACCCCCACCAGCAAGTCCGCGTGCCGGGCGATGTTGATGTCGCCGTGCACGACGCCGCCGTGCAGACCCTCGTAGAACAGCAGGTCGGTGCCGCGCTTGACGTCCTCCCACGGGGTGAACGTGCCGGACTCCTGCCGGTACGGCGCCGCTTCCTCGTCGTTGTGGAGGTATTTGCGCAACCGGCCGCCGCCGCTCTCGCTGTACGACCGGAACAGCTCCTCAAGCTCGGCGAACAGGTTGGCTTCCGGGCCGAAATGGCTGACATGATTGGTTCCCGCGGCGCCGGCTTCCGCGATCAGCGCCCGCATCTGCATGCGGTCGTAGCGGTGGAACGCGTCCCCCTCGACGATGGCGGCGTTGACGCTCTCGCGCCGGAAAATCTGCTCGAACGTCGACGTGACCGTCGTCGTCCCAGCCCCCGACGACCCGGTGATCGCGATGACTGGATGCTTCTGCGACATGGCGGGCCTCAGGCGGTGCGGAACAGGGAGCGGGCGTTGAACAGCGGCGTGGTGAACACCGAGTCCTCGCCGCGGGCGTACTCGTCGTGGTAGCGGTCCAACCGTTCCACTTCCTCGCGTGAGCCGAGGATCACCGGCACCCGCTGGTGGATGCCGGTCGGCACGATGTCCAGCAGCCGCTCGCGCCCGGTGGACGCCTTGCCGCCCGCCTGCTCCACGATCATGGCCATCGGGTTGGCCTCGTACATCAGCCGCAGCCGGGCCGGACGGTTGGGGTCCTTGGAGCCGCGGGGATACATGAACAGCCCACCGCGCACGAGGATGCGGTGCACCTCGGCCACCATCGAGGCGATCCAGCGCATGTTGAACTCGGCCCCGCGCGGCCCCGACGCGCCCTGGATGCACTCCTCGACGTAGCGGCGCACCGGCGGGTCCCAGAACCGCTCGTTGGACACGTTGACCGCGAACTCGCGCGTGGCGGGCGGGATGCTCATGTCGGGGTGCGTGAGGATGAACGCGCCGATCTCGCGGTCCAGGGTGAAGCCGTGCACGCCGGCGCCGAGGGTGATGACCATCATGGCGACGGGGCCGTAGATCGCGTAGCCCGCGGCGACCTGGGCCGTGCCGGGCTGCAGGAAGTCGGCGGTCGTCGGCTCATTGACGCCATCGGGGCAGCGCAGCACGGAGAAGATCGTGCCGACCGGCATGTTGATGTCGATGTTGGATGAACCGTCGAGCGGGTCGAACACCAGCAGGTAGCGTCCACGGGGATACAGCGCCGGGATGGAATACGGCTCGTCCATCTCCTCCGACGCCATGCCGGCGAGCTGCCCGCCCCATTCGCAGGTCGCGACCATGATGTCGTTGGCGACGACGTCCAGCGGCTTCTGGTCGTCGCCGCCCGCGTTCACCTGGGTCTTGACGCCATCCAGCGAGCCGATCGACCCGCGCGACGCGGCGATCGCGACCAGCTTGCACGCGGTCTGGATGTCGTTCAGCAGCGAGGTCAGGTCAGGCTGCGGATTGGCGGACCGGCGCTGGTCGTCGATGATGAACTTGGACAAGGTCGTCCGGCGGTACGGCATCAGTCACTCCCATGAACGGCACGTTGGCCGTCTTTATTGTGAGAAGACCCGGCTGGCCCGGATGTCTTCGGCAGTGATGGTCTCAAGGTCCACCCGCCCGAGCGGGCGGTCGCGTTCGGCGAACAGGCGGTTGGCCATGCGCAGCCGGGCGCGGTCGAGGCCGTTGCGGATCGACCGCGCGTTGGAGAACCGCGGCTGCTGCATCCGCAGGCCGATGTACTCGCGCATCGCCTCCTTCGCCCCCGCGTCGAAGCGGTAATGCATGCCGCTCGCGATCATTTCGGCGATCGCGAACAGCTCATTCGCGTCGTAGTCCGGGAAGTCGATGTGGTGGGCGATGCGCGACGCCATGCCGGGATTGCTGCGAAAGAACGTGTCCATCCGGTCCTTGTAGCCGGCCAGGATCACCACGAGGTCGTCGCGGTTGTCCTCCATCATCTGCAGCAGGATTTCGATCGCCTCCTGCCCGTAGTCGCGCTCGTTCTCCGGGCGGTACAGGTAGTACGCCTCGTCGATGAACAGCACGCCGCCCATCGCCTTCTTGAGGATCTCCTTCGTCTTGGGCGCGGTGTGGCCGATGTACTGCCCCACCAGATCGTCGCGCGACACCGTGACGACGTGGTTGCGGCGGATATACTTCAGCCGGTACAGCACGTCGGCCATGCGCCGGGCCACGGTGGTCTTGCCGGTGCCGGGGTTGCCGGTGAAGCTCATGTGCAGCGAGGGCGGGTCGGCCTGGATGCCCAGGCCGCGCCGCGCCGCCTCGACCAGCAGCAAGGCCGCGATCTCCCGGATGCGGGTCTTGACCGGGACCAGCCCGATCAACTCGCGGTCGAGCGTGCCGATGGTGTCGGCGATGTTGCTCTCGGCATACAGCGCCGCGAGGTCGACGCGTTCATCCGTGACGATATCGGCGCTCATGCCGCATGCTCCTGCCGCTGGGCCTGCCGCTGGGGTTGGGACAGCTCGCGCCGGAACGCGTCCATCACGCCGCCGTAGCCACCCTCGGCGTCGCGCGCGCCGAAGATCGCCGAGCCAGCCACGAACACGTCGGCGCCGGCGTCGGCGACCGCGCGGACGTTCGAGACCTTGATCCCGCCATCCACCTCCAGCGCGATCGGCTGGCCGCCCCGCTGCACGTGGGCGTCGATGCGCCGCCGTATGGCCGCGATCTTGTCGAGCGCGTGCGGGATGAACGCCTGCCCGCCGAAGCCGGGGTTGACCGACATCACCAATATCAGGTCCAGCCGGTCCATCACGTGGTCGAGGTGCTCCAGCGGGGTCGCCGGGTTGAGCGCGAGGCCTGCCTGGCAGCCCTGGTCGCGGATCAGCGCCAGGGTGCGGTCGACGTGCTCGGACGCCTCCGGGTGGACCGTGACGATGCTCGCCCCGGCGCGGGCGAACATCAGCGCCAGGTCGTCCACCGGCTTGGCCATAATGTGCACATCGATCGGCACTGTCGCCACCGGCCGGATCGCCTCGCAGATCAGCGGCCCGATCGTGAGGTTGGGCACGTAGTGGTTGTCCATCACGTCGAAGTGGATCAGGTCGGCGCCGGCCTCCTGCAACGCTACGATCTCCGCCCCCAGCCGAGCGAAGTCCGCGGACAGGATGCTGGGGGCGATGCGGCCGGTCATGGCTGCTCGGCGGAACGGTAGCGCTCGCCGGGCGGCACCCCGGTCGCGTAGCTGCGGAGCGTGTACTCGACGTTGCGGCCCGGCCCTGGGGCGCGGATCAGCTCGAAGCCGGGCTCGTAGGCCGGGCGCTGCACCATGAACGACATGCGGATGGTCTCGAAGCCCTTCTTGCTGTCGAACGCGAGCACCTTGATGTAGGCGGTCGGGTTCGCCTCGCGGCAGGCCTTCAGCTCCATCATGACGCCCGCCGGGTCGCGCAGGTCGAACATCGGCGTGCCCCACATCGACCAGTAGTAGTTGCGGGGGTGCGGGTCGTCGGTGTGCTCGACGGCGAGCGCCCAGCCGTTGTCGAGCGCGTACTCGATCTGCTTGCTGATCTCCTCGTCCGTCAGGTCCGGCAGGAAGGAGAACTGGCCTTGGGTGACTTTCATGCGGGTTCTCCTGCTCAGGATGCGGTGGGGGTCGGCAGCACGTCGACGGAGTCGGTCGACGCGTAGTTGAAGGTGACGTCCTTCCAGGTGTCGAGCGCCGCCCGCAGCGGCTGGCACCAGCGCGCGGCGGCGGTCAGGATCTCCGGCCCCTCGTTCCAGATGTCGCGGCCCTCGTTGCGCGCCTTGACCATGCACTCCAGCGCCACGCGGTTGGCGATGGCGCCGGCCTGGATGCCCATCGGGTGGCCGATGGTGCCGCCGCCGAACTGCAGCACCACGTCGTCTTGCAGGTAGTGCAGCAACTGGTGCATCTGCCCGGCGTGGATGCCGCCCGACGCGACCGGCATCAGCTTTTTCAGGCTCGCCCAGGGCTGGTCGAAGAACACGCCGTGCAGCGGGTTCGCCGGCACGAAGCCCTCGCGGCACGTGTCGTAGATGCCGCGGACGACGTTCGGGTCGCCCTCCAGCTTGCCCACTACGGTGCCGGCGTGGATGTGGTCGACGCCCGCCATGCGCATCCACTTCGCGATCACGCGGAACGACACGCCGTGGTTCTTCTGCCGCGTGTAGGTCGAGTGGCCCGCCCGGTGCAGGTGCAGGATCATGTCGTTGCGGCGCGCCCACTTCGCCATCGACTGGATCGCGGTGTAGCCGATCACGAGGTCGATCATGACGATCACGCTGCCCAGGTCGCGGGCGAACTCGGCGCGCTCGTACATATCCTCCATCGTCGCGGCGGTGACGTTGAGGTAGGTGCCCTTGATCTCGCCCGTCTCCGCCATCGCCTTGTTCACGCCCTCCATGCAGTACAGGAAGCGGTCCCGCCAATGCATGAACGGCTGCGAGTTGATGTTCTCGTCGTCCTTGGTGAAGTCGAGCCCGCCCTTCAGCGCCTCGTACACCACGCGGCCGTAGTTGCGGCCCGACAAGCCGAGCTTCGGCTTCATCGTAGCGCCCAGCAACGGCCGGCCGTACACGTTCATGCGCTCGCGCTCGACCACGATGCCGGTCGCCGGGCCCTGGAAGGTCTTCAGGTAGTGCGGCGGGATTCGCATGTCCTCGAGCCGGAGCGCCTTGAGCGGCTTGAACCCGAACACGTTGCCGATGATCGACGCGGTGAGGTTGGAGATCGAGCCTTCCTCGAACAGGTCGAGGTCGTAGGCGATGTAGGCGAAGAACTGCTCGGGGTTGCCCGGCACCGGGTCGACCCGGTAGGCCTTCGCCCGGTAGTATTCGCTGTCGGTCAGGCGGTCGGTCCAGACCACGGTCCAGGTCGCGGTCGAGGACTCGCCGGCGACGGCGGCGGCGGCTTCCTCGGGGTCGACCCCGTCCTGCGGGGTCAGGCGGAACACCGCGAGGATGTCGGTATCCTTGGGGACGTAGTCCGGCTCCCAGTAGCCCATCTGCCGATACTTCAGGACGCCGGAGGTATAGCGCTCCTTCATGTCCGTGATCTTGACGTCGACCGCTTTGTTCACTGGGCGCTCCCTTGCCAAACCTGACGGGATTGATCCCGCCTTCACACGACATTACTGGCCTCGACAGAACGAGGAAAAGCAAAATAGACTGTCCCTAACCACAAGGGATTCCTCGTTCATTCCATGTCGAACGTGACGATGCGCCAGCTCGAGGTGTTCGTGGATGCGGCGGAGCGGCTGTCGTTCGTGCGCGTGGCGGAGCGGCTGCGGCTGACGCCCTCGGCGGTCTCGTTCCAAATCCGGCAGATCGAGTTGCAAACCGGGTTCGCGTTGTTCGAGCGGATCGGCCGCAAGGTCGCGCTGACGGAAGCGGGCCGGGTGCTGCTGGAGTACGCGCGCCCGGTGCTGCGGTCGATGCACGACGTCGACCAAGCGATGCTGGCGTTGCAGGGCGTCGGCGGCGGCCGGGTCAGGCTGGGCCTGGTCTCCACGGCGAAATACATCGTGCCGCATCTGATCGCGCGCTTCCGGACGCGGTTTCCCGGCGTGACGGTGATGCTGCAGGAAGGCAACAAAAGCTCGATCCAGACGCTGCTGACCGGCGGCGGGATCGACCTCGCCATCATGGGGCAGCCGCCAGAGGGCGTCGGCATCCTGGGCGAACGGTTCGCGGCCCACCCCTCGGTGCTGATCGCGCCGCCGAAGTATCGGCCGCATGCCGGGCCCATTACGGTGGACCAACTCCGCTCCGAATGGTTCATCGTGCGCGAGGAAGGGTCCGGCACACGATCCCTGTCGGACCAGTTCTTTGCCGCTGCCGGGTTCACGCCCCGCATCGCGATAGAGACGTCGAGCAACGAGATGATCAAGCAGGCGGTGATGGCCGGCATGGGGATCGCGTTGATTTCGCAGCATACGATCCGGCTGGAGTGCTCGCTGGGATTGCTGGAGGTTCTCGCCGTCGACGGGTTTCCGGTGATGCGGTCCTGGTCGGTGGTGCAGCGGCGCACGTCGCCGCTGCTTCCCGTCCAAGCGCGGCTGCGGAGCTTCCTGATCGAGGAAGGCCAGGCCATCATCGACGAGCTGGGCCGCGACTTCGACGCGATGCGGCGGACGCCGGAAATTCCTGTTTCGGAATGACGGGCGCCGCGCGGCCTGCATTCGGCGGAGCGGATTTTCAGTACAAAACGAACAGTTCGTGTCCGTAGGAAATACAAACCACAAGACGATGTGAACGACCGAACGCCGCTTCGTCACGAGACGGAGGGAAGCGGAGCTAGGTGGGCGCATGTAACTAGCCCATAATCTGCTCACCGCTGCACTGTAACGAACGCTCGGCGGCACGGCCGTGTCTTCATTTTCTTCTAGTCCCGGCCATTTTCGCTCACGGGACGTCATTATCGTTAAGGGATATAAACATATGTCGACCACCGACCCCGCCGCAGCTTTCCTGCAGTTGCTCGCGAGCACGCCAGCGTCCGCTCCTGTTGCCCCTGACGCTGCACCCGCGCCCGCCGCGGTCACGGCAGCCGCCCAGTCGACCATCGACCTGATCCGCCAGCAGATCGTCGCCTCGCTGCCGAGCGGCGTGGCATCGGCCATCACGTCGCAGTTCCCCGGACAAGTCTCTGGGCAGCCGGCTGGCGCCGCGCCGGCCATGACGTTCAGCGCCCCGAGCGCCGCGCCGGCCGTGCCCAGCGAGACGGCGGCCGCATTGGCGCAACCGACGATCAACGCCATCATGCAGCAGATCAACGCCTCGTTGCCGAGCAGCCTCGCATCCTCCATCACCTCGCAATTCGCCGGTGCCTCGGCCAATCCCGCCCCGGGCGGCGTTCCGGTGCAGCCCTCGGCCGGAAGCGCTGCGATGGCGCTGCTGGTGAGCAATCAGATCACCGCCTTCCTCGCAATCCCCAGCACGCCTTAAGCCGGACGCGCTACGAGGTCCCGTCGAGGGCGTTGGGTGTCGCTTGGCGCCCATCGCCCTCACGCGGACATCGCCCGGCGGGGCCGGATTCAGCCCGCTTCCAGCTCGGCGATGGCTGCGTCGTCGAAGCCGAAATGGTGCGCGACCTCGTGGATCAGCACGTTGCGGACCAGGCGATACAAATCCTCGCCAGTCTCGATCCATTCCAGCAGGATCGGTTCGCGGAACAGCAGGATCATGTCGGGCTCGCGCACCGGGTCGTTGCCGCTGCGCAGGTGTATCGGCACGCCACGGTACAGGCCGGTGAGGTCGTAGCCGCTCTCCATCCCCATCGCGTCCAGCGTCTCGTCGTCGGCCATTTCGTCCACCACGATGCTGAGCGCCCGGACGTTCTGCGCGAGGTGAGGCGGGATCGACTCCAGCGCCCGGTCGGCGAGGGCGACGATGTCTTCGAGGGAGGGCGGCGTGGTATGGGACGGCATGGGTGCTCCGGGACGGGGGGTTGGCATGGTCGAGAAGCTGTCGGCGGACGAGATAGCACGGTTGGGCGAGCGGCTGCCGCGCTGGCGGGTCGAGGCGGACGCGCTGCTGCGGGAGTGGATGTTCGCCGATTTCAGCGCGGCCTGGGGCTTCATGGCGCGCGTGGCGCTGCTGGCCGAGCGGCACGACCATCACCCGGAGTGGTCGAACGCCTACAACCGCGTGCGCATCAGGCTCACGACCCACGACGCCGGCGGCCTCTCGGAGCGCGACGCGAAATTGGCCGCGGCGATCGACGCCGTCTGAGCGAGTGTATCAGCCGAGCCCGCCGGCCGTCCGCTCCAGGATCGCCCACGCATCCGGACCGTATTTCGCGCGCCACTCGGCGTAGAACCCGGCGGTGCGCAGCGCCTCGCGAAAGGGCGCCGGGTCGGGGGCGTTGAACGCCAGGCCTTTCGCTTCGAGGTCCGATTGCAGGCTGTCGTTCAGCTTGCGGACATCGGCGCGCTCGGCCAACGCCGCCTGGTTGACGTGCCGGGTCGCGATCTCTCGCAGATCGGCCGGCAGCGCCTCGAACGCGCGGCGGTTGGCCAGGAACCAGTAGCCGTCCCACATGTGGTTGGTCATCGAGCAGTATTTCTGCACTTCGTAGAACTTCGCCGTCGAGATGACCGCGAGCGGGTTCTCCTGGGCTTCCACGACGTGGGTCTGCAGGGCGGAGTAGGTCTCGGCGATGTTGATGGTGGTGGGCGCGGCGCCGAACGCCTTGAACATGCTGGTCCAGAGCGGGCTGGCCGGCACACGCAGCTTCAATCCGGCGAAATCGGCGGGGGCTGCGACCGGCTTCGTGCTGGTGGTCGTCTGGCGGAATCCGTTGTCGAAGATGCGGTCGAACGCGACCAGCCCCACGCGAGCGATCGCGCCGCGGACATGCGCGCCCAGCTCCCCGTCCATCGCCGCGAACGCCTGGTCGAGGTCGTGGAACGCGTAGCCGACGCCGTTGATGGAAGCGACCGGCACCAGCGTCGCCAGGATCAGCCCGGACAGGGTGAAGAATTCCAGCCCCCCGCTGCGAAGCTGGCTGAGCATGTCGGTGTCGCCGCCGAGCTGGTTGTTGGGGAACACCCTGATCTCCAGCCGCCCGGCGCTCTCCTCCAGGATGCGCGCCGCGGCTTCGGTCATGCGGACGTTCAGCGGGTGCGCGGCCGGCAGGTTGCTGCCGTACTTGTAGGTGAATTGCGCGGCCGCCCGGCCGGGCAAGGCAGGGTGGCAGCGGCGGCGGCGCCCAGCAAGGCGCGCCGGTTGAGGATCGTCATGGTGGTGTTCCCTTCAAGCCATGGTCGCGCCGCCATCGGCGACGAGCGTTGCGCCGTGCACGAACGCGGCGTGCGGCGAGAGCAGCCAGGCGATGGCGGTGGCGATCTCCTCGGCCGTGCCGAGCCGGCCCAGCAGCGAGGCGCCCTCCAGCCGCGCCCGGCCCTCGGCGTGCTCCAGGGTGCTGGCCGTCATCGGCGTCTCCGTCGGCCCTGGCGCCACGCAGTTCACCGCGATGCCGCGCGGCCCGAGTTCCCGCGCGAGGTTGCGGCTGAGGGCCAGCACGGCGCCCTTGCTCGCCGCGTAGGCGCCGTTGCCCGCCAATCCGCCGCCGCGCAATCCGGCGATGCTGGCCACCGTCACGATGCGCGCGCCCGGCGTCATGCGCCGCACCGCCTCGCGCACGCACAGGTAAGGTGCCGATCACGTTCACGTCGTGCAGGCGGCGGAAGCTCGCAACCGTCGCGTCCAGCGTCGGCGTGGTGTCGATCACGCCCGCGCAGGTCGCCAGCCCGTCGATCCCGCCCAGCGCGTCCGCCGCCTGGGCGACCGCCGCGGCCACCCCGGCCTCGTCGGCGACATCCACGGCGATCGCCACCGTGGCGTCGACCCGGCCGGCGTCCCGATCCAGCCCGGCGACCGTCCAGCCGTCGCGCAGCAGCCCACGCGCCAGCGCCGCGCCGATGCCACTCGCGGCCCCCGTCACGATGGCGCGCACCCGTCTCCCCCCATGTCGTTGCCAGCACTCTATGGTAGCGTGCGCCATTGACAAGCCGCCGCACGCCGGGAGGGGGTTCCATGCACGCGCACACCGTCGGCGGCACGCGCTACGTCTTCCCGGACCTGCGCACGCTGCTCGCCCGCGCGACGCCGCACCGCTCGGGCGACGTGCTAGCCGGCGTGGCGGCGGCGTCCGCGGCGGAACGGATCGCCGCCCAGTGCGCGTTGGCCGACACCCCACTGGCGACCTTCCTCATTGAAGCCGTCGTGCCCTACGAGGACGACGAAATCACCCGGCTGATCGTCGACACGCACGACCGCGCGGCTTTCGCCCCGGTCGCGTCGTTGACGGTGGGCGGCCTGCGGGACTGGCTGCTGTCCGACGCGGCCGACGGCCCGGCGCTGGCGGCGTTGGCGCCGGGCCTGACGCCGGAGATGGCCGCTGCGGTCGCCAAGATCTGCCGCGCGCAGGACCTGGTGCTGATCGCCGCGAAGTGCCGGGTGGTCACGCGCTTCCGCACCACGGTCGGGCTGCCGGGCCGCCTGTCCGCCCGGCTGCAGCCCAACCATCCGTCCGACGACCCGCGCGGCATCCTGGCCAGTATTGTCGACGGCTTGCTGCTCGGCTGCGGCGACGCGGTGATCGGCATCAACCCGGCGACCGACAGCCCCGGCCGCTGCCGCGACCTGCTGCTGATGCTCGACGACGTCCGGCTGCGGCTGGACGCGCCGATCCAGTCTTGCGTGCTGACCCACGTGACCACGGCGCTGCTGCTGATGGAGCGGGGCGCGCCGACCGACCTGGTGTTCCAGTCGGTCGGCGGGACGGAGGCGACCAACCGCAGCTTCGGCGTTGACCTCGCGCTGCTGGCGGAGGCGCACGACGCCGCCGGGTCGCTGCGGCGCGGGACGGTGGGCGACAACGTGATGTATTTCGAGACCGGGCAGGGCAGCGCGCTGTCGGCCGACGCGCACCACGGCTGCGACCAGCAGACGATCGAGGCGCGCGCCTACGCCGTCGCCCGCGCGTTCCGGCCGATGCTGGTCAACACGGTGGTCGGCTTCATCGGCCCGGAATACCTGTACGACGGCAAGCAGATCATCCGCGCCGGGCTGGAGGACCATTTCTGCGGCAAGCTGCTCGGCCTGCCGATGGGGTGCGACGTCTGCTACACCAATCACGCCGAAGCGGACGCGGACGACATGGACGTGCTGCTGGCGTCGCTGGGTGCGGCGGGGGTCAACTTCGTCATGGGCGTGCCCGGCGCCGACGACATCATGCTGGGCTACCAGAGCACCTCCTTCCACGACGTGCTCGCGACCCGGCGCATGCTGGGCCTCCGCCCGGCGCCGGAGTTTGAGGCATGGCTGGGGCGGGTCGGGTTGGGCGGCGCGGCGGCGGCAATCCCCGACGCGATGCGCCGGCTGCTGGAACGCCCGCTGGAACGCCCGCTGAAGTGATCGATTGGACGCCCCTGCGCCGCCTGACCGCCGCCCGGATCGGGCTGCAGCGGACCGGCGTCAGCGTCGGCACGGCGGACCATCTGGCATTCCGCACCGCCCACGCCCTGGCCCGGGACGCGGTGCGATCGGAGCTGGACACCGCCGTCTTGGCACGGGAGGTCGCGGCACTCGGACTGGACCCGCACGTGCTGGCCAGCGCCTGCCCGGATACGCACAGCTTCCTGACCCGGCCCGACTTGGGACGCCGGCTGTCCACGGCGTCGCGAGCGGCCCTCGCGGCGGCGCCGGGTGGGTACGACGTCGTGTTCTCCCTAGTCGGCGGCCTATCCGCCCGCGGCGTCGCGGCCCATGCCGTCCCGTTGTTGGCCAGCTTGCTGCCCCGGCTGCGAGGCTGGCGAATTGGCCCGGCGTGCCTGGTCGGCCGCGGCCGCGTGGCCCTCGGCGACGAGATCGGCGCGGCCCTCGACGCTGCAATGGTGGTCGTGCTGATCGGCGAGCGCCCCGGCCTGTCCGCACCCGACAGCCTCGGCGCGTACCTGACGTGGCAGCCGCGTCCGGGCCGGCGCGACGCCGAGCGGAACTGCGTGTCGAACATCCGGCCGGAGGGGCTGCCGGTCGTGGACGCGGCGGCCCGGCTGCTATGGCTGATGACCCAGGCGCGGTCGCTGCGGCTGACCGGCGTTGGGTTGAAGGACGGGACCGGCCCAGCGAGTGCCCAGGTCCCTTAACAAACCCCCAACTACCCGGCGAGCGTCCAGCTTGACGTCGCCCCACCCTTGTGGAGTGATGACGGGTCCGTTGTGGCCCCCACGGCAGCGATCTTTCTATGTCGGTCAAGGGATTAGCCGTGTCTGCTGCGATTGCAAGAAGCCTCATCCGTGAAGGCTCGCCGAACCCGCTCGGCGCCACCTGGGATGGCCTCGGCGTCAACTTCGCCCTGTTCTCCGCCCACGCCACCAAGGTCGAGCTATGCATCTTCGACGAGACCGGCGAGACCGAGTTGTCCCGCAAGGAGTTGCCCGAATACACCGACGAGGTCTGGCACGGCTACCTCCCGGACGCGCGGCCCGGCACCGTGTACGCCTACCGGGTCCACGGCCCGTTCGCGCCTGAGATCGGCCACCGCTTCAACAACCACAAGCTGCTGCTCGACCCCTACGCGAAGGCGCATGTCGGCCGCCTGCAATGGCACCCGGCCTGCTACGGCTACGTCGCGGGCGACAGCGACCTGACGTTCGACGGACGCGACAGCGCGCCGTTCATGCCGAAATGCCAGGTGATCGACCCCGCCTTCACCTGGGGCCGCGACCATCCGCCGCAGGTGCCGTGGGAGCGCACCATCCTGTACGAAGCCCACGTGCGCGGCTTCACCAAGCGCCATCCCGCGGTGACGGAAGGCATGCGCGGCACCTTCGCCGGCCTGGCGACCCGCGACGTAGTCGACTACATCCGCGGCCTCGGCGTCACCTCGGTCGAGCTGCTCCCGGTGCACACCGCCTTCGACGACGACTTCCTGGTCGAGCGCGGGCTGGTCAACTACTGGGGCTACAACACCATCGGCTTCTTCGCACCCGACCCGCGCTACGCCTACAGCCCCGGCTTCGCCCACGCCGAGTTCAAGCAGATGGTCGCCCGCCTGCACGACGCCGGCCTCGAGGTGATTTTGGACGTGGTGTACAACCACACCGCCGAGGGCAACGAGCGTGGCGCCACCCTGTCGCTGCGCGGCATCGACAATGCCAGCTACTACCGGCTGCGCCCGGACGACCGCCGCTACTACGTCAACGACACCGGCACCGGGAACACCGTCAACCTGTCGCACCCCCGCGTGCTGCAGATGGTCACCGACAGCCTGCGCTACTGGGTGACCGAGATGCACGTGGATGGTTTCCGCTTCGACCTGGCCACCATCCTGGCGCGCGAGGATGACGGGTTCGACGAGGGCGGCGGCTTCCTCGACTCGTGCCGGCAAGACCCGGTGCTGTCCAGGGTCAAGCTGATCGCCGAACCCTGGGACGTGGGGCCCGGCGGCTACCAGGTCGGCCAGTTCCCGCCGGGCTGGGCCGAGTGGAACGACAAGTTTCGCGACACCACGCGCGCGTTCTGGAAGGCCGAGGCGCCCGCGTCGGACATGGCCGCGCGCCTGTCGGCCAGCGCGCACGAATTCAGCCGCCGCGGCCGTCGGCCCTGGGCCAGCGTCAACTTCGTCACCGCCCATGACGGCTTCACCCTGAGCGACGTCGTGTCCTACAACGACAAGCACAACGAGGCGAACCGCGAGGACAACCGCGACGGCTCATCGGACAACAACAGTTGGAACTGCGGCGTCGAAGGGTCCACCGCCGACCCGGTGATCAACGAACTCCGCGAGCGCCAGGCCCGCAACATGCTGGCCACCCTGCTGCTGTCGCAGGGCACCCCCATGCTGCTGGCCGGCGACGAGTTCGGGCGCACCCAGGACGGCAACAACAACGCCTACTGCCAGGACAACACGACCAGTTGGCTCGACTGGAGCCACAGCGAGACGGGCCGCCAGCGGATCGCCTTCGTGCAGGAACTGACGGCCCTGCGCCACCGCTACCCGATCCTGCGCCGCGCCCGCTTCCTGACGGGTGCGTTCGACGCGGCCCTGGGCGTGAAGGACGTGACCTGGGTGCACTGCTCCGGCGCCGAAATGCAGGAGGCCGATTGGCGCGACGGCAACATGCGCTGCTTCGGCATGCTGCTGGACGGGCGCGCCCAGGCCACCGGCATCCCCGTCCCTTCCGGCGACGCGAGCATGCTGATCGTGCTGAACGCCCACCATGAGGGCGTGTCGTTCACTCTGCCGGAGATCGCCGGCGGCGCGCTGTGGCGGCTGGTGTTCGACACCAACGCCCTCCACCATGAGGAGTATCTGGGCGTCGGCGACGAGTACGTCGTGTCCGGCAACTCGGTGCTGCTGTTCGAGCGCTTGGACCGCCGCAAGCCCGGCAATGTCGCGCTGAATGGATTGCGGCGGCGAAAGGCCGACCGGGTGTTGGCTACTCCGGCGCCGGAGTAGCCAGCGGCTTGCCTGTCTCGACGACGTAGGTGCTCGCGATCGCTTGCACCGTTTCGTAAACGCCGCCCGGCACGTCGTCGCGGCTGGCGATGCGGCGCGCGACCCCGCTTGGGCCTGCGCCTCGACCGGCGCTGCCATCGATCTCATCGCCGCTCACAGGCCGCACGAACTGAGTATCCGGCGTGAGATCATCGGCGTCGCCCTGCCCGTGGCACGTAGCGTAATAGCGCGCTTGCTCTGCCGAAAGCGCCAGACTCGGCCTGGGTCGTGTAGGGACACCGCATGACGATCGATCCCCTGTTCGCCGCCGCTGCGGTGCCGACGCTGCTTCTGCTCGCCGTTCTCATGGTGGTGCTGCGGCTCGCGTCGGGAACCCAGCGCCAGCGCCTACTGGCCGAGCAGGCGCTGGCCGGGCAGCGCGCCGAGGCGGAAACCACCCGCGCGCACCTCGCCGCCGCCGAGCGCGCGCTGACGGCCCGGGTCGAGCAGGCGCGGGTGGAGCAGCAGGACGCGCTCGGCCATCTCGGCGCCGCGTTCGCGCGCGACGGCGGGGACGCGCGGGCGATGATGGAAACCAAGCTGCGGGAGCTGGCGGAGGCGAGCGCCGCGCGCCTGGCCGATATCCAGCGCAGCGTCGGCGAGCAGCTGCACGCGGCCGTCGAGCGCCAGATGACCACCAGCTTCCAGCGCGTGCTGGACCAGTTCGCCGCCGTGCAGAAGGCGATGGGCGACGTGCAGGCGGTGACGGCGCAGATCGGCGACCTCAAGCGCATCTTCTCCAACGTGAAAACCCGTGGCGGCTGGGGCGAGACCCAGTTGCGCGCCCTGCTCGACGACCTGCTGCCGCCCGGCGGCTACGAGGCGAATGCCAAGCTCGGCGCCGGCTTCGTGGATTTCGCCGTCCGCATGCCGGGCCGGGGCGAGCCGCGCCCACTGCTCGCGATCGACGCCAAGTTCCCGGTCGCCGACTACGAGCGCCTTATCCTCGCCGCCGAGGCCGGCAACGCCGACGGCGAGCGGGCCGCCCGGCGCGCGCTCGAAACCACGCTGCGGCTGGAGGCGAGGCGGATCGCGGGCAAGTACATCGCCCCACCCGCCTCCGTCGAGTTCGCGGTCATGTACCTCCCCACCGACGGCCTGTACGCGGAAGCGGCGCGCCTGCCGGGCCTCGTGGACGACCTTGGGCGCAGCTGCCGGGTGCTGGTGATGGGGCCGGGCCTGCTGCCGGGCCTGCTGCGCACCATCCATCTCGGCTACGTCACGTTTGCGCTCGAACAGAAAGCCGACGAGATCGGCCGCTTGCTGGGCGCCACGCGGGGCGAGATGGTCAAGATGGACACGGTTCTGGAGCGCCTCGGCCGCAACGCCGCCGCGATGTCCAGCACGATCGAGGACGCCCGCACCCGCACCCGCGTCGTCGTGCGCAAGCTGCGGGAGATCGAGGTGGTGGAGGGCGGCCTACCGTCCGAACTCGAAAGCTAGACCTTCTCGACTTGGCTGTATTCCAGGTCGACCGGCGTGGAACGGCCGAAGATCGACACGCTGACCTTCACCCGGCCCTTGTCCTCGTCGACTTCCTCGACGGTGCCGTTGAAGCTGGTGAACGGGCCGTCGGCCACGCGCACCTGCTCGCCGATCTCGAACAGCACGGCCGGACGCGGACGCTCCACGCCCTCGGCGGTCTGCTGCATGATCCGCTCCGCCTCGGCCTCGCTGATGGCGGTGGGCCGGGTCTTGGTGCCGAGGAAGCCGGTGACCTTCGGCGTGTCCTTGACCAGGTGCCAGGTGTCGTCCGTCATCTCCATCTTCACCAGCACGTAGCCGGGAAAGAACTTGTGTTCGGCGTTCACCTTCTGGCCGCGCCGCAGCTCGACCACCTGCTCGGATGGCACCAGCACCTCGTCCACGAGGTCGGCCAGTCCCTTGCGGGCGGCCTGCTCCTTGATCTGCTCGGCGATCTTCTTCTCGAAGCCCGAATAGACGTGAACGACATACCAACGATGAGCCACAAGCGTAATCCTTTAAACCGTCACGCCGAACAGCACGCGGATGCCGATGCCGGCGAACTGATCGACGACGAAGAAGAACACGGCCGCTGCGGCCGACAGCGCGAACACCAGCCCCGTCGTCACCAGCGTCTCGCGCCGGGATGGCCAGGTGACCTTCGCTATCTCCGCCCGCACTTCACGCACGAACGTCGCCGGAGCTATCGCCACGCCGCACACCTCACGATTGACCCAAGGACGCAAAAGATCGGCGCGCCCGGGGTTGGCAGGGGCGGAGGGTCTCGAACCCGCAACCTCCGGTTTTGGAGACCGGCGCTCTAGCCAATTGAGCTACACCCCTGCACGACCCGGGCGCGCAGGGGGCGTATCAAAAGCGCGGCGGCCCGCTTGTCAAGCGTGATGGCGCCAGGTGCCTTGCCCGGGCGGCCCGAACGCTCTAATTCTGCCGGGCGTGGGCGGGTGTAGCTCAGCTGGTAGAGCATGAGATTTCCAATCTCAGGGTCGCGAGTTCGAACCTCGTCGCCCGCTCCACGTCTCAAAGGGTCAGCAGCGTATGGCACAGTGTCACACCGTCGGCGTGCGCGGGCACGGCCTGCGCCGCCACGCCGGCGTAATCGCCCCGGAGCAGCCCTGACATATTGATCACAGGTGTTGGGCGGGTGCGTGCGATCCACGTCCGACCAAGGGTCCACTTGAGGCGACGTTGGACGACGTTGCTCAGCGGCGGGGCGGACCGCCGCCCCAGCGCTCCACCCTATTCGAACATGTCCGGCTGCTGCTCCGCGATCTGGTTATAGATCGTCTGAAAATGAAGCCAGCCGATGAAGTCGTTCCCGACGTGCTCGCGGCTGTAGCGGCAGCTCGCCTCCGGCACCGTGACCGGCTTCACACCTGACGCCTCGATCAAAAGCTGCACCCGGCAGCAACGCTCCAGCGCGATGAACCAGAACGCCGCGTCGTCGATGCTGTGGCGGCTCGCCGTCAGAAGTCCGTGGTTCTGGTGCAAGGCGGCCCGCACGTTGCTGAACGCATCGGCGACGGAGTTGCCGGACTTCTTCTCAACCGCCACGGCGCCGGCAGACGCGCCGATCACGACGTGGTTGTCGTAGAAGCAGGCGGCGTCCTGGCTGATCATATCCAACGGCCGGCCTGTCGCGCACCAGGCGGTGCCGTAGGGCGTGTGCGCATGGCACATCGCCACGATGTCGGGGTGCTGCTCGTGCACGGCCGAATGCAGCACGAAGCCGGCGCGGTTGATGGCGTGCGTTCCCTCGACGACCCGGCCGGCGTGGTCGGCGAGCACCAGGTTGGACACCTTGACCTGGGAGAAATGGACGCACATCGGATTCGTCCAATACAGCTCCGGCCGTTCCGGATCGCGCACCGTCAAATGCCCGGCGAACCCGTAATCGAAGCCGTGCATCGCGAACGCCCGGGTGGCCGCCACGAGATGCCGCTTGCGGTACTCACGCTCATCCGCGAGGGAGGCGAAGGTTGGAGTTTCCGGGAAGATCAGCCCCGGCTGCTCCGGCTGATAGATCGAGACGCGATTGTCGAGTGCATCCAGCATGGATGATGGCCCCTGTGTTGGTTAGCGGTTGACGATGTGCTTGGGCAAGGTGAGCACCAGAAGGCTGCCCACCAGAAGGCTGCCCGCCAGCGTGTAGACGCCCAGCGCAGTCGAATGCGTCGTATCGATGATCCAGCCGATGACGAACGGGCTCACGAACCCGGCGAGGTTGCCGACGGAGTTGACGACGGCGATGCCGCTGGCCGCCGCCGCGCCGGCCAGGATGGCGGTCGGCAGGTTCCAGAACTGCGCCAGCGTGACCAGCACCCCGATCGTGGCCCTTGCCAAGTGGCGCTGACGATCTTGGTAATGGTGGCCTTGAGGCCCTCGTGCGCGTCCGAGATCACCAGTTTGGTGCCGCGCCGGCCGCGCCGGGCCAAGGAACGCAGGAACTCGGTCCAGAACGGCTCGGCCTCGCTGTTGCCCACCGTCATGCCGAGCACTTCGCGGCGACCATCGGTGTTGGCCCCATTGGCGCCCTCTCGTCCTTTGTAGCAACAGGCCAAACGTTGCCGTGCCTTCCGCGGCGACCCGAAAGTCGTGGTCGCCAGCCGGGTGCGGTACCCGGACGCCACGGTGACCTGCTCGCCGGCGCCGCGTGGCACGGACGTCGTCCCAGAGCCGGTCGTGGTGTTCGAGGTGCTCTCGGCCAGCACAGCCGCCACGGACGCGTCGAGAAGAACGAGGAGTACCGGTTGACGCCGTCGATCCGGCGCTACGTCATGCTGGAACAGGCGCGCCGCGCAGCCACCGCGTTCGCGCGCGCCGGCGACGACTGGGCGGGTCACGTGGTGACAGGCGACGCCGTGCTGGCCATGGCGGAAATCGGGGTCGAGCTGCCGCTCGCCGAGGTGTATGCCGGGATTGCATTCGCCACGGATGACGCGTCACCCGAGAGCGCCTGAGCGGAGCATCGGGTCGGCTAGGGCTCGCGATCCGGCCGCGGCGTCCCGGGATGCGGTTCGGCGGCGTGCGCCGAACCGCATCCCGGCCGGAGCGTTGCCTCGCGCATTGGTGGGAGCCGCAAATGCCGCAGCACGAAGTTGAAGTCGCAACCCTGGAGACGATCGAGCCAGGCGGCATGAAGCAGGTCGAGGTCGATGGCGAGAAGATCCTGCTGGTGCGGAGCGGTGACGCCGTGCATGCGGTCGGCGCGGTCTGCCCCCACGCCGGCGGACCGCTGATCCAAGGCGTCCGCAACGGCGACCGGGTCGTCTGCCCTTGGCACAAGGCGGCGTTCTGCATTCGGACCGGGGCGATGCTGGATCCGCCGGCGCTCGACGCGCTGCCGCGCTACGAGGTGCGCCTGGACGCGGGCCGCATCCTGCTCGCCCAGCCGGCCCGGGCGCCAGCCAATCCGCCCACAGCGCCCGACGGACGCTGTTTCGTCATCGTCGGCGCCGGTGGCGCGGGCGCCGCGGCGGCGCAGACCTTGCGTGAAGCGGGCTTCACGGGCCGGGTCGTCATGCTCGACCCGGTGAACCGGGTTCCCTACGACCGGACCGTATTGAGCAAATATGCCCTGTCCGGCCGGAAGGGCGCGGAGAAATCGCCCCTGCAGACCCAAGCCTTCTATCGCGAGCACGGGATCGAGCGGCGCACCGCCGAGGTCACGCGCATTGACGCCCAAGCCCGCCAGATCGTCTGCGCGGACGGTTCCGTGGTGGACTACGACGCAGCCCTGCTCGCGACTGGCGGCACGCCTGCGCTGCCGTCGATGCCGGGCGCCGGGCTGGGCCATGTTTATACCCTGCGCAGCCGCGCCGACGCCGCCGCCATCCTGGAGCAGGCCGAACGCAGCAAATGCGCCGTGATCCTGGGCGCGAGCTTCATCGGCATGGAAGTGGCGGCGAGCCTGCGGGAGCGTGGGTTGGACATCACCGTGGTCGGCAAGGAGGCCGTCCCGTTCACCCGGCAACTCGGCGAGCAGGTCGGCCGCGCGTTCGTCGGCTTGCACGAGCGGCACGGCGTGGCGTTCCGGCTGGGCAGCGGGGTAGCGTCGTTGGAGGGCGATGGGCAGGTATCCGGCGTGGTGCTGGACAGCGGGGAGCGGATCGCGGCGGACCTCGTCGTGGTGGGTTACGGGGTCAAGCCCGCCACGTCCTACGCCGGGAGCCTGAACCGGAACGGGGACGGCGGCGTCATCGTGGATGCGAACCTGTGCGCCGCACCGGGGCTGTACGCGGCCGGCGACATTGCGAGCTTCCCGTATCGCGGCGACGGCCCGCTGGTCCGGGTCGAGCACTGGCGCGTGGCGGAGCAGCACGGCCGGATGGCGGCCCGCAACATGCTAGGCCAAGCGGCCCGGTACGACGCGGTGCCGGTGTTCTGGACCATCCAGTACATGAAACGCCTCGACTATGTCGGCCATGCGCCGGAATGGGACAGCGTCGTGCTGCACGGCGATGTGGGCAAGCCGGAGTTCCTCGCCTACTACGTGAAGGAGGGGCGCGTCGTCGCCGCCGCGGGACTGGACCGCGACCAGGACACCGCGGCGTTGATGGAGCTGTTCGCCCGACGCCGCGACTGGACGGCGGCGGACCTCGGCGAGAGCCCGGCCGCTGTGCTCGCCGCCATGCAATGAGGGGTCGCGCCATCGTGCCGATGCGACGCCGGGTCAGCCCCGCCCGCCCGCCAGCCGCGCCGCCATCGGGCTGCGCCCAAGGCGCCGCATCGCCACGCAGCCCAGCGCCGGGCCGATCGCGAGTGCCGCGAAGGCGCCGCCCCACCCCGCGTGCGTGACCAGGACGGGCATGAGCTGGATCGTCACCATCGTCAGCGCGAAGCCAACGCAGCTCTGCAACGTCAGCATCGTGCCCGTCAGGCAGGGGTCGGAAAGCTCCGCCACGCTCGCGGAGAACTGGGCGGAGTCGGCCACCACCGCCACGCCCCAGACCAGGCAGAGCGCCATGGTCAGCGCCGGGTGCACCCCGAAGGCGGCGCCGGCGAGCAGGCAGCAGGCGCCGGACGTGGCCATGGCCCACACCGTCACCCGCACCCTCCCCACGCGGTCGGCCAGCGCCCCCGCCGCGACGCAGCCGACGGCCCCGGCGGCGATCACGGCGAAGGTGGCCAGCGCCGCCTCCCCCGTGCCGCCGGCGTGACCGCGCCAGGCGGCGAAGCTGGCGGTGAGATAGGCCCCGATCCAGGCCCACATCGCGTAGAGTTCCCACATGTGCCCGAGATAGCCGAGCGTCGCGAGGCGCGTGCCGCGGTTGCGCCAGAGCTGCAGCGCGACGGCGGGCCTGAAGCCCTGCGCGGGCGCGTGCCGGGGGCCGAGCCGCGCCAGCCCGATCAGCCCGGCCGCAGCGACCGCGGCAAGCGAGGCGACACCCAGCGTCAGCCGCCAATCCAGCCCGCCCAAGGCATTGGCCAAATGCGGGGAAGCCGAGCCCAGCGTCAGCCCGCCCACGAGAAAACCCACGACCAGCCCGGTGTCGCCACGGTCGGCCCACCCCACCGCGAGCTTCATCCCGACCGGATAGACCCCCGCCAGCGCCGCGCCGGTCATGAAACGCGCCGCGACGATGGCGGCTTCGGCGTCCGTCGGCAGGGCGAGGATCGCGGCGTTCGCAGCCGCACCGAGCAGCGAGGCGGCCGCGAAGACCCGGCGCGGATCGATGCGGTCGGGCAAGGCGAGCCCGGCGCTCACCAGCGTGCCGACGACGAAGCCGGCCTGCACGGCGCCGGTGAGCAGCGCCTGGAAGCCGGGGCCGCTCCCCGCTGCCTCGCGCGCTATGCCGGGCCCGGCGGCGGTGCCGGAGAACCACAGCGACAGCGACAGCACCTGCACGGCGGTGATCAGGGCGAGGTTGGCGGCCTTGCGGGTCATGCCTTTCGCAGGACGGGACTGCGGACCTCGACCATCCCCGTCTCCCCAGCCAGCGTCAGCTCGGCGCGTCATCGGCCGTGGCCCGAGTCGTCCGGCTGTGGGGGCGACGGTGGCGCGGTTCAGGTCGTGCCGGCGGGGCGTGCAGGTCAGCCAGCGTCACCACCCGCCCGGGACCACGCTCCTAGATTTCCTTGCGCTGCATCATGCCGGCCATGCTGTCGGCCTGGCGGATCGCCAGCGACACGATGGTCAAGGTCGGGTTGCACGCGGCGCCGCTGGTGAACTGGCTGCCATCCGACACGAACAGGTTCTTGACGTCATGCGTCTGGCCGAACTTGTTCACCACGCCGTCGCGCGGCTTCTCGCTCATGCGGTTGGTGCCCATGTTGTGCGTGCTCGGATACGGCGGCGTCGGGATAATGCGCGTGGCCCCGACCGCCTCGTACACCGCCCTGCCCTGCTGGATCGCGTGGTTGCGCATGGCGATGTCATTGTCGTGGTCGTCGAAGTGGACGCTCGCGACCGGCATCCCGTGCGGGTCCTTGAGGTGCGGGTCCAGCGTAATCCGGTTGGTCTCGCGCGCCATGTCCTCGCCGATCAGCCACATGCCGGCCATGTTGGCGTAGTCGTCCATCACCGAGGTGAAGCTGCGGCCCCAGGCGCCCGGGTCGGCGAAGGCTGCCATGAACGGCACCCCGAGCGACACCGTCTCCATCTCGTAGCCGCCGACGAAGCCGCGCTTGGGGTTGTTGGGCGCCTCGTCGCGGATGATGCCGGCCATCGTGGTGCCGCGGTACATGTGCACCGGCTTCTCGAAGATGCCGTACACGTTGCCGGTCATGTGCCGCATGTAGTTGCGCCCGACCTGGCCCGAACTGTTGGCCAACCCATCCGGGAACTTCGCCGACGCGCTGTTCAGCAGCAGCCGCGGGCTCTCGATCGAGTTGCCGGCCACCGCCACCACCCGCGCCTTCTGCCGCTGCATGCCGCCCTGGTCGTCCATGTACACGACGCCGGTCGCGCGGCCGCTGTCGTCGTGCTCGATCTTAACGACCATGCTGCCGGGGCGGACCTCGAGGTTGCCGGTCGCCTCGCCCTTCGGGATTTCGGTGTATAGCGTGGACCACTTGGCGCCGGACTTGCAGCCCTGGAAGCAGAAGCCGATCTGCTGGCAGGACCCACGCCCGTCGCGCGGCTGGCTGTTGATCGCCATGCGGCCGGTATGGACTTCCTTGTAGCCGATCTTGGTGGCGCCGGCCTCCATGACCTTGAAGTTGTTGTTGCCCGGCAGCCCCGGAATGCCGTTGGTGCGCGTCACGCCCAGCTTGGTCTCGGCTTTGGCATAGTACGGCGCCAACTCGGCCAAGCTGATCGGCCAATCCAGCAGGTTCGCCCCCGGCAGGTCGCCGTAGGTGGTGCGGGTCTTGAACTCGTGCTCCTCGAAGCGCAGCGACGCGCCGGCCCAGTGCACGGTGGACCCCCCGACCGACTTCACGATCCAGGCCGGCAGGTTCGGGAAATCCCGTCCGACCCGCCACGATCCGGAGGTGGTCCGCATGTCGCTCCAGGCGAGCTGGGCGAAGCTGGCCCACTCGTCGTTCACGAAATCCTGCAGCTCGGTGCGCGGCCCGGCCTCCAGGATCACCACCTTGATGCCTTTCTGGGCGAGTTCGTTGCCCAAGGTGCCGCCGCCGGCGCCGGAGCCCACGATGCAGACGACGGTGTCGTCCGACTGGTCGAATTTCGCCATGTGCGTCGCCCCCTCAGACCGTCGTCAGCCAGTCGATGTCGTCGAAGCCCCGGTGGATGTAGCCGCCGTGCTCGGCGGACGATCCCTCGTAGCCGAGCTTCGCCCAAACTGCTGGCTGGTTGTACAGCGACACCACCAGGTCGCCCCGGCACTTCTTGAAGAACGGCGTGTGCTCGACGCCGCGCAGCACCGTGACACGGTCGCTTTCCCACGCGGTCGCGAGGTAGATGCCGCCGAAACGGTCGCGCGCGTCGGCGTCGAGCCGTGCCACGCCGCCTTCGAGGAGGGTCTTGAACGCCGGGTCGGAACCGGCCTTGGCGTCCCACGGCTGGGCCGCGGCGACATACAGGGAGTCGCCGAAATGATCGTGCGGGTAGATGTCGCGCGACATCATCACCAAGGTCGCCATCGTGTGCGGGGCCAACGTCTTGGCGCCCTGCGCCCAAGCCGCTTGGGCGGAGACCCCGAGGCCCGCGGTGGCCAAGGCGACGGCCGGCACGGCGGTGGAGCTAGCCTGCAGGAAGCCGCGCCGCCCGATTTGAATTCGCCGATCGACAATCCTCATGGCTCGTCTCCCTTGATGTGGCCTTATTGGTTCAGGCGAAGCGGCCCGTGCGCTCCAGCACTTCGATGCTGTAGCCGTCTGGGTCCTTTAGAAAGAAAAATCGTCCGACGACCCTGCCGTCGAGCTCCAGCCCGCGCTGCGGCGTCGGCGTCAGCCCGGCCGCCGTCACCCGCGCATGTTCGGCGGCGAGGTCGTGCACCGCCACGGCCAAGTGGCCATAGCCGTCGCCGAGGTCGTACGGCTCCGTGCGCCCCTGGTTGATGGTGAGCTCGACCTCGAACTTGGACTCGGCGTCGCGCAGGTACACCAGGGTGAATTTCTCGAACGCGAACCGGTCGGCGACTTCGAGCCCGAACGCGGTCTGGTAGAACGCGACGGAACGCGCCTCGTCCAACACGCGCACCATGGAATGGATCGGCTTGGCCATCAGTGTTGCGCCTCGAGGTAGGAGATGATGGATTTGCGAGTATCGGCGTTCGCTTGGCGGTATGGCATCACCGCGCCCGCGATGACCGCCTGCGGGTTCGCCAGGTAAGCGTCGAGACGCTCGTTGTCCCACGTGAAATCGGCGTCGGCGAATCCGGCGGAGTACTTGAAATCCGGCACGGCGCCCGCCTTGCGGCCGATCAGGCCAGCCAGGTTCGGCCCCTGCCGCGGCGGGTCGGAGGCGTTCAGCGCGTGGCACGTCGCGCACTGGTTGCGGAACAGGGTTTCCGGGGTCGCCTTGGCGACGGGCACGCTGAACTGGGCCCAGGCAGCCGGTGCGGCCGCCACCGCGAACACGACGCCCAACACGCAAGTCCGGACCATCCCACCCCCATCGTCTCGTTGGGCGAGATACTACGGACCGTGCCGCGCCCCGGGGTAGTATTCCGCTACTACGCGGCGGCGTTCACCGGCGCCACGCCGCGCGCGCCGATTTCGGCCAAGTACGCGTGCTGGTGCCGCAAGTAGTGCAGGCAGGTCACCCGCAACATCGACGCGAAATTGCCGACCTCGCCGCCCTGCTGCTCCATCTCGTCGTGCAGGATGGCGCAGAACCGCGCGACGGAGACGCCCTCGTGGCCCGCGATTTCCTCCAGCGTCTCCCAGTACGCCGCTTCGAGCCGGACCGACGTGCTGTGCCCATGAAGCCGCATCGGCCGTGTCTCCGCGGCGTAGGTCCCCGGAGCCTGCGACTTGAACAAGCGGCACATCGGCACGTTTCCTCTGGCGTGGTTGGTCAGCCAGGATGTCAGGTGCGAAAGGGTTTCCGCAAGACGCCGAAGTTCCGGTGGAACGCCAACAGCCCGGGCCGCTACCCCGACCCGGCGTGCCGGCGGCGGATGCGGCTCACGATCCAGGCGACCGCCAGCACCACGAGCGGGATCGACACGGCCGTGCCGACCAGCGGGTCGATGCCGGCCCCGGCGGTATGGAGGCCCTCCAGCAGCAAATGCACCAAGCTCACGATGTAGTAGCTGATGGCCGCGACCGAGAGGCCCTCCACCGTCTGTTGCAGGCGCAGCTGCACCCGGCCGCGCTCGCTGACGCCATGCAGCAGGTCGCGGTTTTGGCTCTGCAGCTCGATCTCGACCCGCGTGCGCAGCAACTGCGCGGCGCGCGCCAGCTTGCGCGACAGGTTGGCTTGCCGCTCCTCCATCGTGGCGCAGGTGCGGATCGCCGGCCCCATCCGGCGCGCCAGGAACGTCGACCAGCTCGGCACGCCGGGGATCGGGCGCTCGCCGAGGGCGTCCAGGCGCAGCCGCACCAGGGCGGCGTAGGCGCGGGTGGCGCCGAACCGGAACAGCGATTCCGCGGCGCCCTTCTCCAATTCGGCCGCCAAAGCGAGCAAGCGGCTCAGCACGGCGCGGTTGGTTTCCTCCTGACTCGACTGGATACGCTCCAGCAACTGCGGCAGCTCGGCCTCGATCTCGTGGACGGACGGCGTCAGGCGCTGCGCCTCGATCAATCCGAGCAGGGCGAAGCTGCGGTAGGTCTCGATCTCGATCAGCCGCTGCACCAGGCCACCCGCCTGCAACGGCGTCAGCCGCCGGTCGCCCACCAGAATGCGAACGAAGCCGTGCGGGTCGGCCTTGAAGTCGGTGGCCACGCTGGCGGCGCCGTCCTCCACCTCCGACGCGGCCAGCTCCAGGCGGGAGAACACGGTCTCCTCCACCGCCGGCAGCAGATGCAGGTCGATCGCGACCAGCAGCGGCCCGGGCTGCGGCACCAGCGACATCACCCCGGCGAGCGTGTCCGGCGCCGGCTGGAACGGCTGCGTGCCGGCCGAGGCGAACTGCCAGTCGTAGGTGGTGAACTCGCTGTGGCTCTCCCACCGCAGCACGCAGCCGGAGAACTCGATCCGGTGGTGCTTGGCCCCGTCCGCGAGGCGGTCGAGGCCGTGCTCGGCGCAGAACCGGTCGAAGGCCGCCCGCGCCGCCTGGGCGTGGGCGAAGTCGGTGGCGAAGGCGAAGTGCAGGACGCGGCACGGCGTCGCGATGGGGGCGAACGGACGCGCGTGCAGCTCGGCCAGGATGGTGGCGCGCGCCGGGTGCGCGGCGAGCCGGCCGGCGCCGCCGCGGTGGTCGAGGATGGGGAGATGCGGGGCGTCCATCCAAGCTGCCTTCCCGTCGGTGACCGTTGCCGCTATCACGTCCGGCGGGTCGAGCGCCAGGGCGCGCGCCAGGGGAGCCAGGGGAGAGGGACATGGCCGAGAAGACGGCGCTGGTGACGGGTGCGGGCAGCGGCGTGGGCCGGGCGGCGGCGGCGGCACTGCTGCGGGCGGGCTACGCGGTGGCGCTGGCCGGGCGGCGGGTGGACGCGCTGGAGGCGACGGCGGCGTTGGCGCCCCAGGCCCGCAGCCTGTGCATCCCGACCGACGTCGCGGACGCGGAGTCCGTGGCGGCGCTGTTCGCCCGGGTGCACGCCGGGTTCGGCCGGCTCGACGTGCTGTTCAACAATGCCGGCGGCAACGTGCCTTCGACCAATTTCGGCGACCTCACGGACGCCCAGTGGGACGACGTCGTGGCGGTGAACCTCAGCGGCGCGTTCCGGGTGGCGCGCGGCGCGTTCCGGATGATGCGCGACCAGGCGCCGCAAGGGGGCCGGATCATCAACAACGGCTCGATCTCGGCCCACGCGCCACGGCCGGGCTCGGCGCCCTACACGGCGACCAAGCACGCCATCACCGGGCTGACGCGGACCATCTCGCTCGACGGCCGCGCCTTCGGCATCGCGTGCGGGCAGATCGACATCGGCAACGCGGCGACCGACATGACGGCGCGGATGGCGCGCGGGGTGCCGCAGGCGAACGGCACGGTGGCGGTGGAGCCGGTGATGGACGTGGACTGCGTCGCCCGCTCGGTCGTGCTGATGGCCGACATGCCGCTGGACGCGAACGTGCAGTTCATGACGGTGATGGCGACCAACATGCCGTTCGTCGGGCGCGGCTAGGCACCCCCCGGAAACCTTCGCCGCTCCGGCGCGCTTGCCTCGTCGGAACCAGGAGAACCGCCATGCCACGCCATTGGACCCTTCCCGCCGCACTCCTCGCCGCCAGCCTCGGCGGTTGCGCCGCCATGGAGCGCGACGCGGTCGGCGAGCGGGAGAACACGCTGGCCGCCGCCGGGTTCACCGTGCTGCCCGCGACCACCCAGGCGCGGCAGGACATGCTGGCCCGCCTTCCCGCCAACCACATCTCGCAGCGCATCGAGGGCGAGCACGTCTCCTACCTGTATCCCGACCCGGTGGTGTGCCACTGCCTGTACGTCGGCAGCCAGGCGGCCTTCGGTCGCTTCCAGCAGGTGCGGCAGCAGAAGCGGATCGCATCGGACCAGCTGATGGCGGCGCAGATGAACAGCGACCCGGGCTGGAACTGGGGTCCCTGGGGCGGCTACGGCCCGGGTTTCTACTGACGAGGCAATAGGCTGGAACGCCCTGCTCAGGCCATCAGGCCGCGCAGGGTTTCCAGCCGCCGTATGATGATATGACCATCGGTTTCGTCCAGCACGCCATCGGCCCGCCACTGCCGCAACTGCTTGTTCACGCTCTCCCGCGTGGTCGCGACGAGGGTGCTCAGATCCTTCTGCGACAGCCGCAGGCGGATGCGCGTGCCGTCCGCCTCCGTCGCCCCGTATTCCTGTCCAAGCTTGACCAGCACGCGGGCTAGGCGCGCCGGCAGGTTCAGGAGCGCCACCTCCTCCAGCGCCATGTTGGTCCGGCGCAAGCGTTCGCACAGCAGCACCAGCAGCCGCATTAGCAGGTCGGGGTTGCGGCCGACGAACGGCAGGAAGTCGCGACGCTCGACGACGACGACGGTGCTGTCCTCCATCGCCATGACGTCGGCGCTGCGCGGCTTGCCGTCCAGCAAGGCGAGTTCGCCGACGACGCCGCCGGGCTCGATCATGTCGATCGTCACCTCCTTGCCCTCCGCCGAGACGGCGCCGATCCGGAGGCGTCCCTGCACCAGCACCATCAGGCTGCCGCCGGCCTCGCCGCGTTGAAAGATGGAGGAGTCGCGGGGGAACCGCCGCTCGGCGGTGAAGGCGAGCAGTTCGTCGAGCTCCGCCGGGCGCAGGGCGGCGAACAGCGGGGTGCGATGCAGGAGATCGCGTTTCACCTTGGGGTCGAGTGGCCGCATACGGGAGTGTTCCTGATTCGCAGGAGTGTCGCGCGGTCGGCCCGGGAGGGCAAGTTGGCGGGCGGGGTTGTGTACTTTGGTATGCGGCAGGGTAGGATGGAGGCGGTTTGAGGGGGGTGGAATGCAGGGAAGATTCGTGGCCGACCGCCGGGGCGTTCGTCAATGCGGCACGGGGCTGCCGGCCGGGGCCGCCGCCCGCTCGCGCGCCGGGGCGGGGCTTCCGACGTGGCGGGGCAGCCGCCAGCCCTTGACGATCGCGTAGATCGCCGGGATGACGAGCAGGGTGAGCAGGGTGGACGACACCATCCCGCCCACCATCGGCACGGCGATGCGGCGCATGACCTCGGAGCCGGCGCCGGTGCTCCACAGGATCGGCAGCAGCCCGGCCATGATCGCGACGACGGTCATCATCTTCGGCCGCACCCGCTCCACGGCGCCGGCCATGATGGCCCGCTGCAGGTCCGCGCGGGTCAGTGCGACGCCCTCCAGGAGCCGTTGCTGCCGGATGTCGGCGAGCGCGTGGTCGAGATAAATCAGCATGACCACGCCCGTCTCCGCCGCGACGCCGGCCAGCGCGATGAAGCCGACCGCCACCGCCACGCTCATGTTGTAGCCGAGCCACCATATCAACCATGCGCCGCCGACGAGCGCGAACGGCACGGACAGCATGACGATGAAGGTCTCCGTCAGCCGGCCGAAGTTGAGGAACAACAGCACCATGATCACGACCAGCGTCGCCGGGACGACGATCTTGAGCTTGGCCTCGGCGCGCTGCAGGTACTCGAATTGCCCGCTCCACTCGATGTGGTAGCCCGGCGGCAGCTTGACCTGCTTCGCCACCTTGGCCGAGGCCTCGGCCACGTAGCCGCCGAGGTCGCGCCCCTGCAAGTCGACGTAGATATAGGCCACCGGCTGCGCGTTCTCCGTGCGGATGCTCGGCGGACCCGTAATGACGCGCACGCTGGCGACCTGGCCGAGCGGGACCATGGCGCCGCCCGGCGTCGGGACCAGCACCTGGCTCGCGATCGCCTGCGGGTCGTCCCGCAGGTCGCGCGGGTAGCGGACGTTGACGCCGTAGCGCTCGCGGCCCTCGACGGTGGTGGTGACGGTCTCGCCGCCGAGCGCCGCTGCCAGCACCTTCTGCACGTCCTCGACCGACAGGCCGTAGCGGGCGGCGGCGTCCCGGTCCGGCTCGATCTCGACGTAGTGCCCGCCCTCCAGCCGCTCCGCGAAGGCGCTCGTGGTGCCCGGCACGTCGTGCACGACGCGCTCAATCTCGGTCGCCAGGCGGTCCAGTCCGTGCAGGTCCGGGCCGAACACCTTGACGCCGACCGGCGTGCGGATGCCGGTCGAAAGCATGTCGATGCGCGCCTTGATCGGCATGGTCCAGGCGTTGCTGACGCCGGGGAGCTGCAAGGCCGCGTTCATCTCGGCAATGAGCTGGTCGAGGGTCTTGCCGGCGGGCCACTCGCTCGGCGGCTTGAGGTTGACGATCGTCTCGCTCATTTCGATCGGCGCCGGGTCGGTCGCGGTCATGGCGCGGCCGGCCTTGCCGAACACGGAGGCGACCTCCGGGAACGACTTGATGATGCGGTCCTGCGTCTGCAGCAGTTCCGCCGCCTTCGTCACCGACAGGCCCGGCAAGGTCACCGGCATGAATAGCAGGGTGCCTTCGTTCAGGCTCGGCATGAACTCGCTGCCGAGCTGCGAGGCCGGCCACACGGTCATGCCGAGCACGGCGATGGCCGCGGCCACGGTGAGCGCGGGGATGCGGAGCACGAGGCGGATCACCGGGCGGTACAGCCAGGTCAGCGCCCGGTTGAGCGGGTTCCTTGCCTCGGGGACGATGCGGCCGCGCACGAACAGCAGCATCAGCACCGGCACCAGGGTGACGGACAGCAGCGCGCCGCCGGCCATGGCGAACGTCTTGGTGTAGGCGAGCGGCTTGAACAGCCGGCCTTCCTGGTCCTCCAGCGCGAACACCGGCAGGAAAGCCGCGACGATCACCAGCAGGCTGAAGAACAGCGAGGGGCCGACCTCGCGGGCGGCGGCGATCAGCGCCGGGCCGCGCGCCTCGCCCGGGCGGAGCCGCTCGACGTGCTTGTGGGCGTTCTCGATCATCACGATCGCCGCGTCCACCATGGCGCCGAGCGCGATGGCGATGCCGCCGAGGCTCATGATGTTGGAGCCGATGCCGAGCGCGTACATGCCGGCGAACGCCATCAGCACGCCGATCGGCAAGGTCAGGATCGCCACCAGCGCGCTGCGGACGTGCAGCAGGAAAATGATGCAGACCGCGGCGACGATCAGGCTTTCCTCGACCAGCGTGTGCTGCAGCGTGTGGATCGCGGCGTCGATCAGTTGCGAGCGGTCGTAAACCGGCTCGATCGACACGCCGTCGGGCAAGCCCGGCTTCAACTCCTGCAGCTTGGCCTTGAGGTTGCCGATGGTCGTCAGCGCGTCGGCGCCGTCGCGCTTGAGCGCGATGCCGCCGACGACCTCGCCAGCGCCGTCCAGCTCGGCGATGCCGCGGCGCTCGTCCGGGCCGAGTTCGACGCGGGCCACGTCCTTCAGCAAAACCGGCGTGCCGTTCGGGTCGGCTTTCAGCACGACGTTCCCGATGTCCTGCAGGTTGCGCAGGTAGCCGCGGCCGCGGACCATGTACTCGGTCTCGCTCATCTCGATCGTGCGGCCGCCCACGTCGCGGTTGCTGGCGCGGATGGCATCGGACACGCGGTCGAGCGGAATGCCGAAGGCTTGCAGCTTGCGGGGGTCGACGACGACCTGGTACTGCCGCTCGAAGCCGCCGACGCTGGCGATTTCGGCAACGCCCTTCGCGGTAATGAGGTCGTAGCGGACGATCCAGTCCTGGATGCTGCGCAGCTCGGCGAGCGTGCGTTGCGCGCCGAGCACGACGTACTCGAACACCCATCCCACCCCGCTCGCATCCGGCCCGAGGGCGGGTGTGACGCCGGCGGGCAGGCGCTTGGCCGCGAAGTTCAGGTATTCCAGCACCCGCGACCGTGCCCAGTACAGGTCGGTGCCGTCGTCGAACACCACGTAGACGAACGAGAGGCCGAAATTGGAGAACCCGCGGACCACCTTGGCGTGCGGCACCGCCAGCAGCGCCGTGGCCAGCGGGTAGGTGACCTGGTCCTCGACCACCTGGGGCGCTTGGCCGGGAACCTCGGTATAGACGATCACCTGCGTGTCCGAGAGGTCCGGCAACGCGTCGAGCGGCGTGTTCGCGAGCGACCACGCGCCGACGCCGACGAGGATCAGCGTGGCGAGCAGCACGAGCACCCTGTTGCGGGCGCACAGCTCAATGAGACGACCGATCATGGGGCGCCCTCCGGGACTTTGGCGCCATCTGCGAAACCTTGCAGGGCGGCGCGAAGGTTGCTTTCGGCGTCGATCAGGAAATTCGCGCCGACCACGACGCGGTCGCCGGGGGCGAGGCCGCCCAGCACCTGCGCCCAGTCGTCGCCGCGCACGCCGAGCTGCACCGGCCGTGGCTCGAACCGGCCCTCGCCGCGCGCCACCAGCACCACCTGCCGGCTGCCGCTGTCGAGCACGGCGGAGTTCGGAACCGACAGCACCGGCGCGCCGCCGGCCGCAGCGTCGATTTCCACGTTGGCGAACATCGCGGCGCGCAACGCGCCGTCGGGATTAGGCAGCACGATCCGCACCCGGGCCGTCCGGGTCTCGGCGGACAGCGCGGGGGAGATGAAATCGACCCGGCCCTCGAAAATCCGGCCCGGAAACGCCACGAACGTCGCGCGGGCCCGCTCGCCCGGCACGATGGCGGCCAAGTCCTGCTCCTGCACCTGCGCGATCAACCACATCTCGGAAAGGTCGGCGGTTCTATACAGCGCCTGGCCGGCGTCCACCCGCATGCCTTCCTGCACCGGCTTGTCGATGACGACGCCGTCGGCCGGCGCCGTGATGGCGATGCGCCGCGCCGACCGGCCGGTGCGGCGCAGGCGCGCGATCTCGGCCTCGGGGATGTCGAGCGCGCGCAGGCGCTGCACGGAGGCGGCGCCGATGACGCCGCCCATCCGGGCCGCGACCAGGTACTCCTCCTCGGACGCGACCAGGTCGGGTGAGTAGAGCTCGGCCAAGGTCTGGCCGCGCCGCACCGGGTCGCCGGTCGCAGCCACGGACAAACGCTCGATCCAGCCGGGCGCCTTGGTGGTGATCGTCGCCAGGCGCCGCTCGTCGAACTGCAGGGTTCCGGTCGCGCGCACGCCGCGGGCCGCCGCCGGACGCAGCTCCGCGAGCGCGGTCCGCACGCCCAGGGTTTGCAGCCGGCCCGGCGCGATCCGGACGGCGCCGGGCGGATCGCCCGCCTCCCCGTCGGCATAGACCGGCAGGTAGTTCATGCCCATTGAGTCCTTCTTGGGTTTCGGCGAGGTGTCCGGCAGCCCCATGGGATTGCGGTAGTACAGCACGCGGCGGTCGCCGCCCGCGGCTGAAGGCGTCGCCGCCTCGTCGAACACCGGCCGGTAGTCCCGCCCGTCCGCCGCCTTCTTAGGGCCGGACGCGTAGTACGGCTTGCCATCCGGGTCCTGGTAGAACAGCGGGTGTCGGCCCGCGTCGTCCGCGTAGACGACACCAATCGCCGCGACGCTGGCAGCCGCCGCGACGGCCAGGGCCATCAGCCGCATCACAGGTCGCTCCCGATGATGCGCTCGATCGCGGCAAGCTCGACCTGCTCGTCGAGTTGGGCCTGGAGCAGCCGAAGCTCGATGTCGTGCATCTGGCGCTGGGCGGCGAGTACGGGGGTGAGGTCGCCCCTACCCTGGCCGTAGCTGGCCAGGACCGTCTGGAACGCCGCGCGGGCCTGCGGCATCGCCTCCCGGCGCAGCAGCGCCTCGAGGGCCCGGGCGGCTTGCAGCTTGGCGATCGCCTCGCCCAACGCGCCTTCGATCTCCAGCCGCGCCGCGTCGTAGCGCTGCTGCGTCGCGCCCAGCGCCGCCGCTGCCTCCCGCTGTCCGGCGGCCTCGCGTCCCCAGAGCAGCGGGACGTTGAGGCCCACGGTCGCCGCGAAGCCGACCGGACGGTTGTTGGTCTGGACCAGCGGCCCGGCGCCGATCGTCACGTCCGGGTACCACGCCTTGTCGGCCAGGGCACTGCGGGTGCGGGCCGCGGCGACGGATGCGGCATTGGCCGACAAGGTAGGGTTCACGGCCCGGGCACGGTCGACCAGCACGGCCAGGGCCGGCTGGGATGCGGGGACGGCCCGCGCGCGCGCCGGGTCGGCGAGCGGCGCATCGGCTGCCCGCCCCACCAGGGCATTGAGGCGAGCGCGCGCGACGCCCTTCTCGCCGTCCAGCCGCAGCGCCTCGACCTTGGCGGCCGTCTCCTCGCCGAGGGCCTGGATGGTCGCGACCTGGTCGCCGCCGCCCTGCGCGTAGCGGGCGGACGCGGCGGCGCGCGTGCGGCGCGCCAGTTCGCCGAGGTCCCGGTTCACCGCCAGATTGCGGCTGACGAGGTGATACTGGGCGTAGGCGACCTTGATCTTCTCGTCGAGCTCATCCTGCGCCGCCCGCTCCCGGCCGCGGCTGGCGTCGACCTCGGCCAACGCGGCCCGGCGGCGCAGGCTACGCTTGCCCCAGAGCGGGAAGGCCTGGGACAGTATGACCGTGTGCGCGCTGAACACCCCTGGGTCCTTGTAGTACGTGTAGGTGTCGGCGATGGTCGGGTCGTCCAGCGCGCCGGCGCCTCCGGCCTTGGCGGACGCGGCTTCCGTGTCGAGCGCCGCAGCCCGCAGCGCCGGGCTGAGCCGCCGGCCGGCCGCCAGGAGCCCCTCGGCCGTGGCGCCGAGCGACGCATCGTCGGGCGGGGGCGCCGCCGTCGCGTATCGGCCCGCCGGGGACGCGATCAGGCCAGCCGCCAGCATCGCGCCGGCGCCGATCCGTCTCCGCCAAGCGCGCACGTCACTTCACCAGGTCGGCGTTGACGACGCCACGGACGGTGTCCGGCTCCCCCTGCACCTTGGCCGCCAGATGCAGGGCCCAGGTCCCGGCCATCCCCGGCTCCACTTCGAAGCCGTAGATGCCGCCCTTCGCGGGCACGGCGTGGACCGGCGCCGTCATGGTCGACATCCCCGCCGGCCCCATGTCGGCCGTCATCTCGAAGATCACGGCGTCCGGCACGGGACTAGCGTCGGCGGTGCGCACGAGCCGTACCTGGACCACGTCCTTCTGTCCGGTGAGCTGTGGCTTGCCGACGAGCTCGAAGCGGTAATCGGTGGATTTGGCCGGCGCCGGCATAGCGGTGAGCGCGACGACGCCCACGAGCGCCGCAGCGCCCACGAGAATGCGTGGTAATAGCATTGGAGAACCCTTCGTAGCCGTCCGCGTCGGGACAGGCGGGACGCGGACCGTGAATGACTGACAACCGATAAGACGCACCTCGGGCGTGCGTCAGCAGAGGTCAGGTCGTTCGGGGCGGAAGGGGCTCTGGCGCGTGGACGACGCCTGCGCCGTCGGATTGGGTGGACCAGTAATCGACCGCGCTGAACGGCACCGAGACATCGGCGCTGGCTAGCCGGGCCGGAAGGGCGGCCTCGACGACGCAGCCCATCTGCTTGATGCAACCTGGCGTCATGCCTTTGCACGGCAGCATCGGGACGCCATGCCCAGCCGCCGGACGCCCCATGTCGCACGGCACGTCGGCCGCCGCGAGTGCGACTTGCTGCAAGGGCCACGCGAGCTGCGCGGCCGCCCCGCCGATCATGGCGAAGGCGATGAACGCCAGCATCAAGCCCAGCATCAAACGACGTGCGAACCCTCGTTTCACGGCAGCCAGCCTAGCACATGATCGCGCTGCTTCAAGCCTTGTCCTGCAGGGCTGCCGCAGATGGGCGGCTTGCCCCCGTGCGCGGCGGTTCGTAGCATCGTGCCGCCCGTCATCGAGGAGAGCCTTCCGTGCGCTGCGCCATCCTCGACGACACCCAGGGGGTCGCCCTGTCCATGGCCGACTGGGCCAGCCTCGACGGCGTCCAGGCGCACGCCTTCCCCGACCACATCCCGGCCCCGGCCGTCGCCGACGCCCTCGCCGGGTTCGAGATCGTCGTCGCCATGCGCGAGCGCACCCGGTTCGACGCCGCCCTGCTCGCCCGCCTGCCCGCGCTGCGGCTGCTGGTGACGACGGGAATGCGCAACGTGGCGATCGACCTGGACGCCGCCGCCGCGTGCGGGGTGCTGGTCTGCGGCACGCCGGTCCTCGACACGCCGACGCCGGAACTGGCGTGGGGGCTGATCCTGTCGCTCGCCCGGCATATCCCGGCCGAAGCCGCGGGGATGCGTGCCGACGAGCGCTGGCAACCGCGGATCGGCGTCGGCTTGTCCGGCAAAGCGCTGGGGATCGTGGGCCTCGGCAAGATCGGCGTCGCGATGGCCCGCATCGCCGCCGCGTTCGGCATGGACGTGTCGGCCTGGAGCCCGAACCTGACCGACGCCCGCGCCGCCGCCGCCGGGGTGGCGCGCGCGCCCACGCTGGCGGCGCTGATGGCGGTGTCCGACGTGGTGACGATCCACATGGTGCTGGCCCCGGCGACGCACGGCCTGGTCGATGCGCCAGCGCTGGCGGCGATGCGGCCGGGCGCCTACCTGGTCAACACCTCACGCGGGCCTCTCGTGGACGAGGCGGCGCTGGTGGACGCCCTGTCCGCCGGCCGGATCGCCGGGGCCGCGCTGGATGTGTTCGACACCGAGCCGCTGCCGCCGGGCCACCCGTTCCGCACGCTGCCGAACGTGGTCGCGACGCCGCACGTGGGATACGTGACGCGGGAGAACTACCGTGGCTTCTACGAGGGCGCGGTGGCCGACATCGCGGCCTGGCAGGCTGGACAGCCGACGCGGGTGCTGGGCGGGGCTGCCCGGCTTTCGCCGTAATCGGCCGCCCCGCCCGCCCGTCTCAGGCCGGCATACGGATGAAGCCCGACTTGTCGGCGAACTTGGTGAAGGTTGCTTCCGGCACGCCGAGGTCGTTGGACAGGAGGTAGCGCGGGCTCGCCGCCCGCAGGTCGGTCAGCGAGATTTCCTAGCAGGAGCCGCTGTCGAAGGTGACCACGGGCTCAAGGTCGTCCTTGCCGATGTTCCGGACGGCGTGGCCGTAGCCGAGCGGAGAGCAGGCGACGTCGCCCGGCTTGAATTCGGCGACCTTGCCGCGGCCGCCCGACCTGTGCCGTGCCGCGCAGGTCGTAGTGCCGCTCGCTTGCATTCGGGTGCCAGTGCATCTCGCGGATCGCACCGGGCTTGAGCGTCATCACGCCGCCGGACATGCCTTGCGAGACCGGAAACTCGCGGGCGGTCGCCAGGCGCAGCGAGCCGCCGTCGGTCTCGTGCGGCTTCATTTGGTCCGGGCTGAACTTGCGCGTCTGCTCCCAGGGCAGCGGAGCCTCTTTCGCCTGGGACGCAGGCAGCACCGACGGCTTGGCAGCGCATCGCTGGCTGCGCGACTTGCTCGTGGACGTCGCAAGCCAAATCTGACCGCTGCAGCCGAGCGGACTCGCGGAGCGCCGGCCATGGTCCAAACCAGCCAGGCCCCTGGTGCCAACCTTATTTGGCCGACCTTAATTAAAGGTGAAGCTCGGCAGCGCGTTCAGCCCGTCCTTGCTGGCGCCCTGCATGACCGTCTTGCCGTCCGACCCGGTGCTCAACTGGTGGAACGGCACCGCGACCAGCTTGCTGCCCAGGCCCAGGAAGCCGCCGACCGACACGATCGCCATGACGATGCGGTCGTCGCCAGTCATGATCAGGTCGTCCACCGTGCCGACCGACGCCGCCTGATCGTTGTAGACCGTGCTGCCGATCAGCTTGCTGACGCGCGAGCCGTTCTCGAGCTTGAGGGTCGCCACGGCGAGGTTGGGATTGCCGCTGCTCGGGGCCACGACCGGCTTGTCGGACGGGGTCGGCGCAGCCTGGCCCTGCGCCATGGCGGGGCGCGCGAAGGCTGGAGTCGCGAGCGCCGACATCAGAACGGCGGCGGTAAGTCGGTTCACCTGGCGTCTCCTGGGATATGTTGAGCTGTGTCGTGAACGAACGCCCGCCGGACTACAAGGGTTTCGGCGCCGGCGCCGGCGTGGCATCGTCCGCGCATGGCGATCCCGGAAACCCCGCGGCGCGGCCGAGACCGTCCGGTTGGCCCACCCCCCGACGAGCGCAGCCTGCGGGAGGCGGCGTTGGCCTACCTGGCGCGGTATGCCGCCACGCAGGCCGGGCTGGCCCGCGTGCTCGTCCGCCGGGTCGACCGCTGGGCGCGGGCGGCGAACGCGGACCCCGAGCAGGCTGCCGCGTGCAAGGCGGCGGCCCGGGCGGTGGCGGCGCGCATGGCGGGAATGGGCGCGGTCGACGACGCCGCCTTCGCCGCCGGGCGCGCCCGCAGCCTGGCGCGCGCCGGGCGGTCCCGCCGCGCCATCGCCGCCCATCTCGCCGCCAAGGGCGTGCCGAGCGCCCTGGCCGACGCCGCCCTGCCAAACGATCCGGAGGCGGAACTGGCGGCGGCCCTGGCCTATGCGCGCCGCCGCCGCCTCGGCCCGTTCCGCGACGGCGCGGCCGACGCCGAGCAGCGCAGGCGCGAACTGGGCAAGCTGGCCCGGGCCGGTTTCGCGCAGCCGGTGGCTGCGCGCGCCTTGGACCTGGATCCCGACACGGCCGAGGGCATCGTCGTGCGCCTGCGCCTGTCATAGTGCCCGGTTTTACCCGGGCCGCCATCCGACTAGGCGCGCGGCGCACCGTGCCGCTGCTGATCGGCGTGACCCCGTTCGGGCTGGTCGCCGGGGTAGTCGCGCAGGGCCACGGGCTGTCCCTCGCCGAGGCGGGAACGATGAGCGCGCTGTGCTACGCCGGGTCGGCGCAGTTGCTGGCGCTCGGCCATTGGGCGACGCCGGCGCCGGTGCTGGCCGCGACCTTCGCCGCGTTCGTCGTCAACCTGCGGTTGGCGCTGATGGGGCCGGTGCTGTCGCCCTGGCTGGACCGGGTGCGCGGCTGGCGGCTGTGGGGCAGCCTGTTCCTGATGGCCGACCAGAACTGGGCGCTCGCCGTCCAGCAGATGCAGGGAGGCCCGGAGCGGCACGAGCCGGCGGACGCGGGCTTCCTGTTCGGCAGCGGGCTGGTGATGTGGGTGGTCTGGGTCGCGACGACGCTGCTCGGTCACGCGCTGGGCAGCGTCGTGCGCCCGCCCCCCGGCCACCCCCTGTTCTTCGCCGCCCTCGCCGTGTTCGTCGCTTTGCTGGTGCCGATGTGGCGCGGCCGGGCCGACGCGCTGCCCTGGTGCGTGGCCGCCGTCGTCTCGGCAGCGGCGGCCTGGGTGCTGCCGGGCACCTGGTACATCGTCGTCGGCGCGCTGGCCGGCAGCGGCGCGGGCGCGTGGCGGGACGCGAGGCGGTGATGCGGCTCGACCCGTGGACGCTGGCGGCGATCGGCGGCATGGCGCTGGCGACGTTCGCGTGCCGGGGCGGCGGCTACCTGCTGTTCCGCCAGTTCACCCCCAGCCCGGCCGTCCGCGCGGCGCTTGGCTACATCCCGGGCGCGCTGTTCGTCAGCTACGTCGTCCCGGCACTCGCCGCAGGCGGGCCGCAGCAGTGGGCTGGGGCCGCCGCGACGCTGGCCCTGATGTTATGGCGAGGCAGCCTGAGTTCGGCGATCCTGGGCGGCACGGCCGTCGCCTGGGCGGTGTGGTCGTTCGGATGAATTCATCGCCGGGCATTCGTCGCGTCCTGGTTGCCGGATGTTGCGGGACCCTGCTGGGCGTGGGGCTGCAGCGTTTTGCCTACGCGCCGCTGCTTCCTGCTATGGTGATCGCCGGCTGGCTCGGGCCGGGAGCGGCTGGGGCGCTGGGCGGCGCAAACCTCGCGGCCTACTTGCTGGGCGCGCTGGCCGCGCCGCGCCTGACCCAGGCCGTGGGCCTGCGCCCGGTGTTGCGCGGCTGCATGGCGGTGGTGTCCGTCTGCTTCGCCGCGTGCGCGTGGCCCGGTGGCCCGGTGTGGTTCCTGCCCTGGCGGATGCTGACCGGGATCGCCGGCGGCGGGCTGATGGTGCTGGCCGGCCCGGCGGTTCAAGCCGTGGTTCCACCCGACCGCCGCGGCGTGGCGGTGGGCGCGACGTTCGCGGGCGTGGGGCTGGGCATCGTCGCCGGAGCCGTGCTGGTTCCCGCGGTGTTGCCGGCCGGCCTGCCCGCGACCTGGCTCGCGCTGGCGGCGGCGGGCGCGATGCTGACCGCGCTGACGTGGCGCTGGTGGCCGGACGCGCCGCCGCCGCAGCGCCGGTCGGTGCGAGGGCACGGGGCGGCCAGGCTGATCGCCTGCTACGCCCTGGCCGCGGTCGCAGCGGCGCCGCACATGCTGTGGTGGCCCGACTTCGTCGCCCGCGGCCTCGGCGCGCCTCGGCTCGCGAGCGCGACCTGGCTGGCCTACGGGATCGCCGCGGCGTGCGGCCCGGCGGTGTGCGGCCGCGCCGCCGATCGGTACGGCGCCCGGCAAGCGCTGCTCGGCGGCTTGTCGGTGCAGGTGGTCGCCCTCGCCATGCCGCTGGCCGCCGACGGCCCGGCGTTCCTGCTTGCCTCCGCCATGCTGGCGGGCGGCACCGCCATTGGCATCACCGCCTTGGCGCTGACCCGCGCGAAGGAGGTGGCGGGCGAGGCCGCTCCCGCGGTATGGCAAGTATGCACGGCGGCCTTCGGCGCGGCGCAGGCGATGGCGGGTTTCGGGCTGGCGGCGTTGTATGCCGCCACCGGCTCGCACCTGCCGCTGTTCGCGGTGGGACTGGCCGCTGCGGTGTTGGCGTGGGGGTTTGGCCGAAATTGACGCTTGGGTCGCACAGGGCAGCTCGGATCGGGGCGCTGCTGCTCGCTTTGGCGCTGTCGGCGTGCGGCGGCCGTCGCGAGGCCGCCATCGAGTGCGTGCCGTATGCCCGCGCGATGTCGGGCCTGCAACTCTACGGCGACGCCGCCTCGTGGTGGGAGTCAGCCGCGGGCCGTTACCGTCGCGGTTCCATGCCGGCATCGGGCAGCGTCCTGGTGTTCCGCCGCTCCTCGCGCCTGCCGCACGGGCACGTCTCGGTCGTCACCAGCGTCGTCAACCGGCGTGAGATCGAGGTGACGCAGGCCAACTGGGTACACGGCCGAACCGCCTCGCATGAGCCGGTGGTCGACGTGTCGTCCGGCAACGACTGGTCCGCCGTGCGGGTCTGGTGGAAGCCAAGCGGGCAGCTCGGCACGTCGGTTTACGCCACCTACGGCTTCATCGGCGCGGCCGGGTCCGACCGGCTTGCATCCGAACCCGGGCCGCGCCAGTTAGAGAGTACACGGCAGTTCCAATTCTGCGCCGCCGAGACTAATGTGCCGCCCGCGGCCGCGCGTGATTAGGGCGGGGCGTCAACCCCGTACGGAGGAAGCTATGGGTGGATTGAGCATCTGGCACTGGCTGATCGTGCTGCTGGTCGTGCTTCTCCTGTTCGGGAGCGGCAAAGTCAGCAACCTGATGGGCGATTTCGCCAAGGGTATCAAGTCGTTCAAGAAAAACATGGCCGACGACACGGACGCCTCGATGGAGGCCAGCGCCGAGCGTCCGAGCGGGACGATCGCCGGGCCTGGCGTGGCGAATGCTGCGGCCCGCGAGACTGCCGCCCGCCACACCTGACGGCACTCCCGCCCGGATAATCGACGCGATCCCCTGGGCGGGACGGCCTCCGCCAGCCTTGACGCGGGTGCCGTAACCGCGAGGATCACCGGCTTTCACGCCGGAGTCGCCCATGGCCACGCACCGTATCGCCGCCACGCCCGAGACGACGCGATGGGGCGTGTTCGACGCCGCGTTCCCGCCGTTGCTGACCATCGACTCCGGCGAGACTGTCGTGCTCGAGTGCGTCAGCGGCGGGTCCGACATGCTGCCCCCCGCGAGCGCGGGCTTCACGGTTCCGCCGGCACTCCCCGCCATCCACGCGCGCAACCCGGGGCGACAAACCGGCCATATCATCACCGGCCCGGTCGCCGTCCGGGGCGCCACGCCCGGCGACATGCTCGAAATCCGCATCGACGCGATCGAACTTGGGGCGGATTGGGGGTTCTGCGCCTTCCGTCCGCTGGCGGGAACGCTGCCGGAGGACTTCCCGTATCGCAAGGTCAGTCATATTGCGGTCGACCGCGCGCGCCGGGTCGGCACACTGCCGTGGGGGACCGAGCTGGCGCTGGCGCCGTTCTTCGGCGTCATAGGCGTCGCCCCGCCGGGCGCCTACGGCACAATCTCGACCGTTCAGCCGCGTGAGCACGGCGGCAACCTCGATAACAAGGAGCTGACGGCTGGAACGACGCTGTTCCTGCCGGTCTGGGCGGAGGGCGCCCTGTTCTCGGCCGGCGATGGTCACGGCGTGCAAGGCGACGGCGAGGTTTGCATCAACGCCTTGGAAACCTGCCTGACCGGCACGTTCACGCTGATCCTGCACAAAGGCGATGGCCGGACGCCGCTGCTGCGCCATCCCCGCGGGGAGACGCCGACCCACTTCATCACCATGGGCATGAACGAGGACCTCGACCTCGCCATGAAACAGGCCTTGCGTGAGATGATCGCCTTCATCTGCGCGCGGTCCAACCTGTCGCCAGACGAGGCATACCAGCTCTGTTCGCTGGCGGTGGATTTCCGGGTGACGCAGACGGTCAATGGCGAGAAGGGCGTGCACGGGATGCTGCGTCGAGGCCTGCTTTTCTAGATATTGTGGTCCGGATTGAGTTACCCACAACTTTTTAAGTCCGGCGTATATCGTTTCCCTCCCGACTGCTTTACCGTATCTAGCGGTGTAGGAGCGGGGAGGCCCAAGCTATGGACTGGACACACGAAATTATCGCGCGGTTGAGGCTGCTCTGGTCGGAAGGCCACTCGACCGCGGAGATCGGCCGCCGTCTCGGCGTGTCCAAGAACGCCGTTGTCGGCAAGGCGCACCGCTTGGAGCTGCCGGCCCGGCCATCCCCGATCCGGCGTGGCGGCGATTCCGAGGCGTCGCGACGCTCCGGCCCACGCCGGCCGGTGGGGCCGACCCTGCCGCCGCTGGTGTCCGTCCGCGCGGCGCCGGCCGAAGCGCCACGCCGGGTCGAACCGCGGGTGCAGGCGGCGGTGGAAACCGAGGCTGCTCCGCCACGGCGCAGTCCGGTGCTGCGGGCGGTGGCGCGGCCGAGCGGCGGCCGGACCAGCGCGTGCTGCTGGCCGATCGGCGACCCCGGCACAAGGACCTTCAAGTTCTGCGGGGCCGACTCGCTGGCAAGTAAGCCATACTGTGCCGAGCATGCCCAACTCGCCTACGTGAAAGTTCGTGAACGCCGCGAGGACGCGGCCTGACTTGGTCGTTGCAAAGGCAGGATGGGCAAGGCTAGTATTCTCATAAGTTGAACGACTGCTTGACGGCGTCTGTTCAATAAATTCGCGCTGGGACTTAGCCCAAGGCTCGCTTCCAGTTGCACACGGTAGGGGATACGTGCCGATGCCGAGCGGAATCGTAAAGTGGTTCAATCCAACGAAAGGCTATGGGTTCATCGAACTTGAGACGGGCGGCAAGGACATCTTCGTCCATATCAGCGCCGTCCAGCGGGCTGGGATGCGCAGCCTGAACGAGGGCCAGAAGGTCGGTTTCGAAGTCGAACAGCAGCAAAGCGGGCGGGCCGCGGCGATCAACCTCAGCGCCGCCGACTGACGGCGGCGGCGCCCCCGGGGCGGCCGGCGTGTTTTTTTGACACTTTGATGTCTTGCCTGCCGGCCTGCCGGATTGTAGGGACGTGCCAATGTCGTCCCGAATCAGCAATGCCATTGCCTCCGCGCCAGCCCACCCGGCGCTGGACGCCGACGCCGTGCGTGCCGCCTACCGCCGCTGGGCCGGAGTGTACGACTTCCTGTTCGGCGGCGTGTCCGCGTTCGGCCGGCGGCGCGCGGTTGCGGCCGTCAACGCCTTGCCGGGCGAGGACGTGCTGGAAGTCGGCGTCGGCACCGGGCTGGCGCTGCCGCACTATCACCGCAGCAAGTCCATCACCGGCATCGACCTCTCGGCTGAAATGCTGGAGCGCGCCCGCGTCCGGGTAGCCGCCGAGCAACTGAGCCACGTCCACCGTCTGCACGAGCTGGATGCCGAGGCGACCGGGTTCGCCGACGACAGCTTCGACGTCGCGGTGGCGATGTTCGTCGCTTCCGTCGTGCCCGATGCGCGCCGCCTGATCGCCGAGATGCGCCGGGTGGTGCGGCCTGGCGGGCACTTGCTGTTCGTCAACCATTTCGCGGCCGAGCGCGGCGCGAGGCTCTGGGTCGAGCGCGCCATGGCGCCGGCCTCCCGCGCCCTCGGCTGGCATCCGGACTTCAAGTTCGAGGCGTTGCTGTCGCCTGACGACCGCGCGCGCGCAACGTTCTCCGCCGTGCCGCCCGCAGGTCTTTTCACCTTGGTGCGCCTCACCAACTGAGGATGGCGGCCGGGTGTTCCGGCGGGTGTGCTTGATCTGCCTGGATGCGTCGGATATTGCGGGCAGGCCCGGGCAAACAGCTGATCTGCCGCCCGATGCGTATGGGCCGGTGCGTAGAAGGATGACGGATCGAATGAAGCTTCTGAAGCGGCTTGGAGCGGTTGCCATTGCGAGCCTCGCCGCGGCGCCGGCCTGGGCGCAAGCGCCGAGCGCCTGGGAGATGGGCTTGCAAGCTGCGCACAGCCCGGTCGAGAAGGGCATCCACAGCCTGCACTCGCTGGTGACTTGGCTGATGGTCGCCGTGGTCGTGTTCGTGGCGGCGCTGCTTGGGCTCACCATCTACAAATTCAACGCCAAGCGCCACCCGGTGGCCAACCGGGTCAGTCATAACACGCTCCTCGAAGTGAGCTGGACCGTCCTGCCCGTGCTGATCCTGGTCATCATCGCCATCCCGTCGTTCCGGCTGATTTATTTCGAGGACCGGGTCCGCGACGCCGACCTCACGATCAAGGTCACCGGGCATCAGTGGTATTGGGAATACGCCTACCCCGACTCCGACAACATCCATTTCGACAGCTACATGGTCACCGAGGACCAGTTGAAGCCGGGTCAACTCCGCAACTTGGAGGTGGACAACCAGCTGGTCGTGCCGGCGGGCAAGAACATCCGCATCCTCACGACGGGGGCGGACGTGATCCACAGCTTCTTCATTCCGTCGCTGGGAGTGCAGCGCTACGCGATCCCGGGCCGGACGATCGAGACGTGGATGAAGATCGACAAGCCGGGCGATTATTACGGCGAGTGCAACCAGATTTGCGGCACCAACCACAGCGTGATGCCGATTTCTGTCCATGCCGTGTCCGACAGTGACTACAAGACCTGGCTTGACCAGGCCAAAACCAAGTTCGCCAGCGACGCCGCTCCCTCGGAACGGCAGTTTGCGGCAATTGCAGGGAAGCAACGTTAGCCCACATCGGGGTTAACGTTCAGGAGCACGGGAACGATGTCGGTCACCACACACGATCACGCGCACGACGAGCACCACGGGCACGCGCCGGGGTTTGTCCGACGCTGGCTATTCAGCACCAACCATAAAGACATTGGCACGCTGTACCTGATCTTCGCCGTCTGCGCGGGTATCGTGGGCGGCATCCTGTCAATGATCATGCGGGCCCAGCTCGCCTCCCCCGGCAACCACGTCGTGGGCAGCGGGCAGGAGTGGAACGCGATCGTCACGGCCCATGGGCTGATCATGATTTTCTTCACCGTCATGCCGGCCATGATCGGCGGCTTCGGCAACTGGTTCGTGCCGATCATGATCGGCGCACCGGACATGGCGTTCCCACGCCTGAACAACATCAGCTTCTGGCTGCTGGTGCCGGCCTTCGCCCTGGTCATGGCGGGCCTGTTGACCGGGGACGGCGCCGGGTCGGGTTGGACGCTGTATCCGCCGCTGTCGAACTCGACCTACAACAGCGGCCCGGCGATGGACTACACCCTGTTCGCGCTGCACTTGGCGGGCATCTCGTCGCTGCTTGGGGCGATCAACTTCATCACCACCATCTTCAACATGCGCGCGCCGGGCATGACCCTGCACAAGATGCCGCTGTTCGTGTGGTCGATGCTGGTGACGGCGTTCCTGCTGCTGTTGTCGATCCCGGTGCTGGCTGGCGCGATCACCATGCTGATCACCGACCGCAACTTCGGCACCGCGTTCTTCGACCCGCAGGGCGGCGGCGACCCGGTGCTGTTCCAGCACCTGTTCTGGTTCTTCGGCCACCCCGAGGTATACATCATGATCCTGCCGGGCTTCGGCATGATCAGCCACATCATCTCGACCTTCAGCAGGAAGCCCGTGTTCGGCTATCTCGGCATGGCCTACGCGATGGTCGCCATCGGCGTGGTCGGGTTCGTCGTGTGGGCGCACCATATGTTCGTCTCCGGCATCAGCGTCGACACCCGCGCCTACTTCATGGCTGCGACGATGATCATCGCGGTGCCGACCGGCATCAAGATCTTCTCGTGGATCGCGACCATGTGGGGCGGCGCGATTGAGATGAACACGCCGATGCTGTTCGCGGTCGGGTTCATCTTCCTGTTCACCGTTGGTGGCGTGACCGGCGTGGTGCTGTCCAACGCCGGCGTCGACCAGATTCTGCACAACACCTACTACGTCGTGGCGCACTTCCACTACGTGCTGTCGCTCGGCGCCGTGTTCTCGATCTTCGCCGGGTTCTACTACTGGATCGGCAAGATGAGCGGCCACCAGTATCCGGAGTTCTGGGGCAAGGTGCATTTCTGGGTGACGTTCGTCGGCGTGAACCTCACGTTCTTCCCGATGCACTTCCTTGGCCTTGCCGGCATGCCGCGCCGCTACCCCGACTATCCGCAGGCGTTCGCCGGTTGGAACCATGTCGCCTCGATGGGGTCCTACATCTCCGGCTTCTCGGTGCTGATCTTCCTGTATGTCGTATTCCGTACCTTCACCTCGAAGGTCGCCGTCGGCGCCAACTACTGGGGCGAGGGCGCCACGACCCTGGAATGGACCGTCAGCTCCCCGCCGCCGTTCCACACCTTCGAGGAACTGCCGAGGGTTCGATGAGCGATCTCACGGCTTCGGCCGCGATCCTAGCCGGCGGGAGGGGGGCTGCGGCCCCCCTTTCCACGACCGGTGCCGAGTGGCGGGACTGGACCGCGCTGCTGAAGCCGCGGGTGATCACCTTGGTGGTGCTGACCGGCATCGTCGGAATGGTCATCGCGCCGGGCCACCTGCATCCGGTGCTCAGCTTGGCGGCGGTGCTGTGCATCGCGGTGGGAGCCGGAGCGGCGGGCGCCATCAACATGTGGTACGACCGCGACATCGATGCGATCATGCGCCGGACACAGCGGCGGCCGATCCCCGCCGGCCGGATCGCACCCGGCGAGGCGCTCGGCTTCGGCGTCGCGCTCGCGGTCGGCTCCGTGGTGGTGATGGGGCTCGCGACGAACCTCGTGGCGGCCGCGGTGCTGGCGGTGTCGATCCTGTTCTACGTGTTCGTCTACACGATATGGCTGAAGCGCCGGACGCCGCAGAACATCGTCATCGGTGGCGCGGCCGGCGCGTTTCCGCCGATCATCGGGTGGGCTGCCGTGACCGGCGACATCGGCGTGATGCCGGTGCTGCTGTTCGCGATCGTGTTTTTCTGGACGCCGCCGCATTTCTGGGCGATGTCCCTCTACGCGACCGGCGATTACGGCCGGGCGGGAGTGCCGATGCTGCCCGTCGTCGCCGGCCCCCGCGCGACCCGGCGGCATGTGCTGCTCTACACCATCGCACTGTGGCCGATCGCGATGCTCCCCTGGGCACTGGGCTACGCGGGTGTGGTTTACGGGATCACCGCGGCCGTGCTTGGAACCGGGTTCCTGGTGTGCGCGGTCCGGGTCATGCGCGACCGGCAGGACGCGGCAGGCAAGTCCTTGACCAAGGACGCGCCGGCGCGTGCGGCGTTCCGGTTCTCCCTGGCCTACCTCGCCATCCTGTTCGCCGCCGTTGCGATCGACCACTTCGTTGCCTGACGGCCGCATGGAGGAGTTCCCGCCTCCGCTAACCCCGGCCGAAGCCGCCGAGCTTCGCCGCAAGCAGCGCGGCCGCAACGTCGCCTTGCTGATCGCCCTCGTCGCCCTCGCGGCCCTGTTCTACGCGATCGCGATCGTCAAGCTCGGCCACGGATAGGACCTTGCACGCCGCCGCGCACTGCCGAGATCAGCATTCATGAACCGGCGTCACCTTTTGCCTGTCTCCCTCGTCGCCCTCGTGCTTGGCATGACTGGGCTCTCATTCGCGTCGGTTCCGCTGTACCGGGCGTTCTGCGCGGCGACCGGGTATGGCGGCACCCCCCAGATCGGCCCGGGCGAGTCCCCGGGCAGCGTCGCGCGGCAGGTCACGGTGGCGTTGAACGCGAGCGTCAGCCCGAACTTGCCATGGCGGTTCGGGCCCGAGACGCCGAAAGTGTCGCTCAAGCTCGGCGACGAGCAGATGGCGTTCTTCGACGCCAGGAATCTCGGCAGTGAGCCGATCACCGGGGTCGCGCTGTATAACGTCACGCCCGAGACCGTCGGCCGCTATTTCCACAAGACGCAGTGCTTCTGCTTCAACTCGCAGACCCTGGCGCCCGGCCAATCGATGCAGTTCCCGGTGACGTTCTGGGTCGACCCGGCGATCGCCGACGACCCGGACACGCGGGACGTCAAGACCATCACCCTGTCCTACACGTTCTTCCGCTCGATCGACGACGCCGCGAAGTCGGGCAGCCTCGCCAAGGCCGGCCCGCATGTCGGCGGCTGAGGCTCTCTTGAATCGCCGCCCGTTTTGGGGATGATACGGCACGCACTCGGATAGGTTGTCATGGACACGCACGTCGCCGCCCCGCCCGCCACCTCCGGCTTGAAGCAGCCGTACCACCTCGTCGACCCGAGCCCCTGGCCGATCGTCGGGGCGTTCGCCGGGGCGTTGACCCTGCTCGGGATCATCTTCGCGGCCCATTACGGCAACTACACCGCCCTGATTCTCGGATTGGTGTCGGTCATGGGCGTCATGTTCATGTGGTGGCGCGACATATTGGCCGAAAGCCGCACGCCCGGCCTGCACACGACGGTGGTGCGCATCGGCCTGCGCTACGGCATGACGTTGTTCATCGCCAGCGAAGTGATGTTCTTCGTCGGCTTCTTCTGGGCATTCTTCCACTTCGCATTGTTTCCCGAGCACGTGTCCGGCGCCGAGACCGCGATCTGGCCACCCGCCGGCATCCGCACCTTCGACCCGTTCCACCTGCCGTTCATGAACACTATGATCCTGCTGCTCTCGGGCTGCACCGTCACGTGGGCGCACCACTCGCTGATCGAAGGCGACCGGAAGCGGCTGATCATGGCGTTGGGGCTGACGATCCTGCTCGGGATGTCGTTCACCGGGTTCCAGGCGCTGGAGTATTCGGAGGCGCCGTTCAAGTTCAGCGGCGGCGGTGTGTATCCGGCGGTGTTCTTTCTCGCGACTGGGTTCCACGGCTTCCACGTCATCATCGGCACGTGCTTCCTGATCGTGTGCTGGTTCCGCTCGCGCGCCGGGCAGTTCACGCCACAGCGGCATTTCGGGTTCGAGGCGGCGGCTTGGTACTGGCACTTCGTGGACGTGGTCTGGTTGTTCCTATTCGTGGCAGTCTACTGGTGGGGCGCTGGCGTCACCGTCGCTGAGTAGCCGCGCGCAGTCCCGCATTCGCCGCCTGGCCGTTCCAGGCGTGCTGACGCTGGTCATGCTGGCTACGCTGCTGTCGCTCGGCGCGTGGCAGCTCCATCGCCGGACGTGGAAGCTCGCGTTGCTGGCCGACATCGACCGTGGCGAGGCGGCTCCGGCGATCCCGCTGCCGGCCTCGCCGCTAGCCTTCGCCAAGGTACGGGTCGAAGGCCGGTTCCGCGACGATCTCCGGGCGATGTATGGGGCGGACGTTCGCGACATGCCGGGCGGAGCGTTGCTGGGCGCGCAGCTGATCGAGCCGCTCGAACGGCCCGGCGCGCTCCCGGTGCTGGTCGACCGTGGCTGGGTTCCCATCGCACCCAGGTCGCTTCTAGGACCGTCCACCTTACCGGCTTCCACCGCCGTGGAAGGCTACGTCCGCCTGCCCGAGACGCCGGGCGCCTTCAGCGCCCGCGACGACCCGGCTAGCCGCATATTCTACACGCTCGACCCGGCGGCCATTGGCGCGGCGCTGGGCCTTCCCGCAGTAGCGCCGTTCACGCTGGTAGCCCTCGGCACGGCGTCGCCCGGCGCAGTACCGATCCCGGCGACCGCGCTGCCCCGCCCCCCCAACGACCACCTGAACTACGCGATCACCTGGTTCAGCCTCGCCGCCGTGCTCGCCGTCGTGTTCCTCACCTGGTCCCGCAAGGTGCTCCGCCCATGAACGCTCCGATGACCGCCTACGACCGCCTGGCCGCCCGCTTCGCCCGCATCGCCACCGTCAACGAGGCATCCTTGATGCTCGGCTGGGACGCCGCCGCGGTCATGCCGCCGGGCGGAGGTGCCGCGCGTGGCGACCAGTTGGCGGTGCTCGCCGGGCTGTCCCACGGCCAACTGGTCGCGCCGGAGGTGGCGGACGACCTGGACGCGGCTGAACCCGCCACCGACTGGCAGGCCGCCAACCTTCGCCTCATGCGGCACGCCTACAGCCGCGCGATGGCGCTGCCGCCCGACCTGGTGGAAGCGTCGGCCCGCGCCGGGTCGGCGTGCGAGAAGGTGTGGCGTGAGGCGAGGCGCACATCCGACTTCGCCCTGGTCGCTCCGCACTTCACCGAAGTTCTGCGGCTGACGCGCGAGACGGCGGCGGCCCTGTCCCCCGTGCTCGGCCTGTCGCCCTACGACGCGCTGATGGACGGCCACCAGCCCGGCATCGCCGCCGCCGACATGGCCCCCGTGTTCGCGCGATACGAAGCGTTCCTCCGCGACGCCCTGCCCCGGGCCGAGGCGCGCCAGGCTGCCGCCGGGGAGCCGCTGCCGCTTCCCGGACCCTTTCCCCCGGCGGCGCAGGAGGCGCTGTGCCGCCGCCTGTCCGAACGCGCCGGGCTGGATTTCAGCCACGCCAGGCTGGATCGCTCGACCCATCCGTTCTGCGGCGGCACCCCCACCGACATCCGCATCACCACCCGCTACGACGAGGCCGACTGCGCCACCGCCGTGATGGGCGTGCTGCACGAGACCGGTCACGCGTTGTACGAGCGTGGCTTGCCCGCCGCCTACGCCCGGCAGCCGGTTGGCGAGGCGGCCGGCATGGGCGCGCACGAGAGCCAGTCGCTCATCGTCGAGATGCAGGCGTGCCGGTCCGACGCCTACCTGTCGTGGCTGGGGCCAGAGCTGCACGCGGCGTTCGGCGGCCCGGCCGAGCCATATGCCCCGGCGAACCTGGCCCGGCTGTGGCGCCGGGTGCAGCGTGGCTGCATCCGGGTCGACGCGGACGAGATGACCTATCCCGCGCACGTCATCCTGCGGTTCCGGTTGGAGCAGGCGCTGGTCGCGGGGGATTTGGCCGTGGCCGACGTGCCCGGCGCCTGGTCGGACGGGCTGCACGCCCTGCTCGGCATCCGTCCACCCAACGACGCGCAAGGCTGCCTGCAGGACATCCACTGGTACGATGGCGCGTTCGGCTATTTTCCGAGCTACACGCTGGGCGCGATGGCCGCCGCGCAACTGATGACTGCGGCCCGCCGGGCTGTGCCCGGGCTGGATGCGGCGATGGCCCGCGGCGACCTCGGTCCGCTGGTTGGCTGGCTGCGCGCCAAGGTGCATGGCGTCGGCGGCCTGCTCGGCTTCAATGACCTGCTGCGCGCGGCGACGGGCAAGCCGCTGGACCCGGCGGATTTTGAAGCGCACCTATCCGCCCGTTATCTATAGCTGAAAGTGTCCGCCGCTTCCGATCGAGCGCCGGGGCGGACCGGCGCTGCCCAGCCAACGCGTTTGACGTCATCCCGACGCAGTCCCGAGGAGCCGAGCCGGTGAACCCTGAAGCGCTTTTCCTCATCGCAGCCGTGGCCGGCGTCGGTGTGCTGCACACGATCGTGCCGGACCACTGGGTGCCGATCACCCTCATCGCGCGCCAGCGCGGCTGGTCCAAGGCGGAGACGGCGCGGGTCGCGTTCAAAGCGGGCGTGGGGCACGTGCTCTCCACGCTGGCGATCGGCCTGGCCGTCTGGATCGCTGGCGTCGCCTTCGCCACCCAGTTCGGCAGCATCGTGGACACCGCCGCCAGCGTGGCGCTGGTCGCGTTCGGCAGCTGGATCGCCATCTCGGCTTGGCGTGAGCTACGCGGGAGCAGCGGCCATGGGCACAGCCATGGGCCTGGGCACAGCCAGGGGCACGGACATAGCCACGACGTGCCGCATCTCGGCGGGACTGGCGGGCAAGCGACGGCGGACGGGGTGCACGGTCCGGAGCTGCAGCGCATCGCCACGGCCCATGGCATCCTGGAGCTGTCGATCTTCGAGGCCGGCGCGCCGCCCAGGTTCCGCTTGACGGGGGCGGCGGCCGAGTCCGTCCGCGTCGAGACGATCCGAGACGGCGGCGCGCGCCAGTCGTTCCCCATGGCCGACCTGGGCGCATACTGGGAGTCCGTGGACGACATCCCCGAGCCCCATGGCTTTGCCGTGGCGGTCGCCGTCGATCAAGGCGGCCACGCGCGCACCTACACGACCGAGTTCGCCGAGCATGAGCATGGCGATGGGCATGGGCATGGGCATGGGCATGAAGGTGGGCACGACGTGGACCCGGCCGACGATCCGCTTTACGCGCCCATGCGCGGCGACGTGGCGGTGCTGCTTCATTCCCATGCGCACCGGCACGGCAGCGGATCGGCCCATGTGCACCTGCACGACCATCAGGCGGACAGCGCGCACGAGGTCGCGCCCGGGATGGACGCGACGCCCCCCCTCCACCAGCATCAGCACAAAACCTCGTCGCGCACCGCGCTGCTGCTCATCCTGGGGTCGTCTCCCATGGTCGAAGGCATCCCAGCGTTTTTCGCGGCGGGGAAATACGGGGTCTGGACCATCGTCATGATGGCGGTCGTCTTCGCGATCAGCACCATCGCGACCTACGTGCTGCTGTGCACCTACTCGGCGGCCGGGCTGCAGCGCGTGAAGCTCGGCGCGTTCGAGCGCTACGGCGAGGTGCTGAGTGGCGCCTTCATCGCCCTGGTCGGTGTCGCGTTCTGGATTTGGCCGGTGCTCTGACCTGGACCCGGCGCGTGGCCTGGCTCAGGGCACGGCCCGGAACACCAGAATCGCCGCCTCGGCTGCCGCCGCGCCGGAACGGGCCGCGACGAACAACCGGTCCAGTTCGGGCACGAACAGCGAGGTGCGTGCGCCGACACGGGTCGAGATCTGTGCGAGCGACCGGTACCCCGTCGCGTTCCGCTGCACGACCTCGACCTCACCAACGCCGCAACTGACGTAGAAGCGTTCGCGCTTGGCGTCCCAGAACACATCGTCGGCGTCGCCGCACGTGGCGAGATTGGCCGTCACGGCGCCGGTCTTTGTGTCCAGGGCGACGAAGCGCGGCGGGTTCCGGAACACGGTTGCGAGCGCCGTGCCCGCGGAGTCGAGCGCCATGGGGAAGTTCCCGTGCAGCCCCGGCACACGCCAGCCCGCGACCTGCTTGCCGGCCGCGACATCCACGACGGCGACCTGCCCGGCATCGGGTACGTTGACGAACGCCCGCCCGGCGCCCGGGTCGAGTTGGAAGCCCTCCGGATGGGCCGCCAAGGCGATGTCGGCGGCGACGGACCGGGCTGCGGCGTTCAGGACGGCGAGGTGGCCGCCGCCGTACCCCACCACGAACTGGCCGGTTCTCGGATCGACCCGGACGTTGTCGGCATCCTCGCCGAGCGCGATCACGCCTGCCGGCCTGAAATCGTCGCCGCGGAACAGGCGAACGGACCCGTCGCCCGCGCTTGCCACCGCCACCAGGTCCACCGCCGGCGCGAAGCCTATGCCCTGAGGCTCACGCAATCCGTCGATGCGATGGATGACCTTGCCTGCCATGAGGTCCACGACGTCGACGGCGCCCTGGCCGAGCTCGGCCACGAACAGGCGCATGCGCCCGAGGTCGACGGCCATGTGGTCGATGCGGCCGGAGACGCCTGCGAGCGGGATCGTGCGTTCCAGCGCCAAGGGCGGGCCGGTGTCCGCCGCCCGACCCGGTTCCGGCGGCGACCAGAGGACAGCCAAGCAGCAGAGGACGGCTTTTCCGAACGGCGCCATGGCGCTCCCCTCGCGTCAGCTTCTCGCCACGTTGACCTGGTCCAGGGCGGCGCGCAGGCCGTGGGCCAGCTTGGCTGCATCGTCGTTGGCCCAAAAATGCATGAAGAACAGCCGCGGCTCGTCGTCCAGCATGTGGTTGTGCACCGCCGTGACCTCGATGCCGTTCTCACGCAAGGCGCGCAGCACCGGGTTCACCTCCTTGGCGGTGAGCACGAAATCGCCGGTGATCGCGGCGCGGCCGCCGCCGGTCGGCTGGAAGTTGATCGCCTCGGCCGAGCCCATGGCGACTGGCACCTCCATGCCGTTGTCGTGGATCGTCTCGGCCCGGGGCACGCCGACCTGGTACACGCCGCCGACCGTCTTGCCGTGGGCTCCGAGCGTGCGGTCGATCATCGCGGTGTCCAGGTCGAGCGGCTGCGGAGCGGGTGGGGCCGCGTTCCCGAGCGGCGTCCCGCTCAGGACGAGGCCGTCGTGCAGCGCTGCCGCAAGCTTGGCAGGATCGCCGTGGCCGAGCACGTGCATATACAGCGTCGAAGGCTGGGCGCGCAGCAGGTGGTTGTGCAAGGCCGTGATCTCGATCCCGTTCTCCTCCAGCCGCTTCATCACCGGGCCGACCTCGCCTTCGGTGAGCACGAGGTCGCCCATGACCATGCCGCTCTCTTGGAACGCGAGCCAGGAGCCGAGCGCCAAGGCCGGCTTGATCGCGACGCCATCGAGGATGACGTGCAGGTCGGTCCGGGGCAGGCCGACGCGATAGACCCCGCCGCCCATGGCGGCGCCGGACTTGCCGAGGGCATCGGCCACCTTGCTCCAGTCGGTGTCGGCGGCTTCTGCGGGCGGTGAGGCGACGGCCAGCAAACAGGCGAGAACCAAGCCAGATCGCGAACGCATGAGGCGAGTTCCTTCGGGATGGTCGGTTTGACGGGCGTGTGGCGGTTCAGGCGAGGTCTGGCAAGCTGTCGAACGACGCTACGGGGCATGCCGACGGCGTCGTTTCATAATACTCAAGCTGTACTTCCCGAATGGTGGCACGACGGGGGCTCGCGAATAAGCCGCGCACGCTCCAGGGTCATCCTGGGCCCTTCGTCGTTCGCACCGACTGGGCTAGGCTCCGCCCATCCACAGAAGGAAGCCTCAGCATGGCCATCAAACCGGAGCCGGACGACAACACCCTATCGCAGTTGCTCGACGGGGTGGTGCAGTTCCAGCGCGACGTGTTCCCGGATCAGCGTGACGACTTCGCCCGGCTGGCCCAAGCGCAGAAGCCGCACACCCTGTTCATCGCCTGCGCCGACAGCCGCGTCGTGCCCGAGCTGATCACCCAGAGCGAGCCCGGCGAGCTGTTCGTCTGCCGCAACATCGGCAACATCGTCCCAGCCTACGGTGAGATGCTGGGCGGCGTGTCCGCTGTCGTCGAGTACGCGGTCGTGGCGCTCGGCGTCGATCACATTGTCGTGTGCGGCCATTCCGGCTGCGGGGCGATGAAGGCGCTGGCGCATCCGGAGGACAAGGCGCTCGAAGCCATGCCGACCGTCACGTCGTGGTTGCGCAACGCCGCCGCGGCGCGCAGCGTCGTCGGCATCCTGCAGCCCCACCTCGAAGGCGACGCCGCCGTCGAGGCGCTGGTCGAGCAGAACGTGCTTACGCAACTCGGCCACCTGCGCACGCATCCGTCGGTCGCGGCGCGGCTGGCGGTGGGGGATTTGCAGCTCCACGGCTGGATCTTCGACATCGGCAGCGGCCAGGTGGCGATCATCGACGAGCGGACCCGGCAGACGGTCCCGGTCGCCACTGCCGCGGCGCACCTCCACACCGGACGCCTCGCTGAACGCCGGTCGTGATCGGTTCCCGGGGCGGGCTGCGATGACACTGAGGTTCGACGCCGTACGGCCGCTCGCACTCGGCTGCGGGATGGCGCTGGCCCCCGCAGCCGCGGCCGAGGCGGCCTGCAGCGCCGGGGCGGTCGGGGCGCTGGCGGTGGAACGCGTCACGGTCGTCGCTGCCACCGCCGTTGCCGCGTCCGCCACCGTGCCCGCCCACTGCGACCTGGTGGGGCAGCTTCGCACCACTGGCGGCGAGGCGCCCGACGGCTCGGCCGGGTTCGAGCTGCGGCTTCCCGCGGACTGGAACAAGAAGTTTTTGTTCGTCGGCGTCGGCGGGCTCGCCGGGTCCACCTACGCCGATGTCTCCGCCAACTTGGTGGATCGCGAGAGCGCGGTCGCGAAGGGCTACGCCATCGCCATCACCGACTCCGGCCACCTCGCCCGCGGCACGGATGCGAGCTGGGCGCTGACCGCTCCCGGCCAGCCGGACGAGGCCAAGCTCGCCGACTACTATTTCCGCGCCACCCATGACGTGACGGTCGCCGCCAAGGAGATTACCCGGCGATTCTACGGCGGGCAGGACATCCAGCAGGCGTATTTCGACGGCTGCTCCAATGGCGGGCGTCAGGCGCTGGTGGAGGCGACGCAGTTCCCGGCCGACTACGACGGCATCGTCGCCGGCGACCCGTTCCTCGACATCCGCTCCGTCCTGGGCGCCGTGCGGCTGTCCAAGCAGCAGCTATCGCCCGAGACCTATCTCCCGGCGACCTCCCTGCCCCTGGTGGACGCCGCCATCACCGCAAGCTGCGACCAGGCGGATGGGGTGGCCGATGGCCTGATCCAGAACCCGGGTGCTTGCCGCTTCGATCCGTACGGCCTCGTCTGCAAGCCCGGACAGGCGGATCGCTGCCTGAGCCCCGGCCAAGCGCAGACGCTTCACAGCTATTTCAGCGCGGTTCGCGACGCCGTGGGCGGAGTGGCGTATCCCGGTTGGCTCTTATTGGGTTCCGGGGTGGTGACGGGTCTATCATGCAACCAGGCCTGCGATGAGGGCGCCGAGCAAGGCTTTGCCGCGTCGGCGTGCGTTGTGCACGAACTGGAAGAAGCCGAGGTAGAGC
>JAABUV010000347.1_pt1 | contig 70763 bp, 67 predicted proteins | sample 5559971 | NCBI WGS metagenome assembly JAABUV01 (sample SAMN10711881, study PRJNA513362) | rock metagenome | isolation source: Antarctica rocks | place: Antarctica: Victoria Land, Knobhead nord | collected 2015-12-19 | reverse complement strand
ATTCATTCGTAGATCATTGATGAATATCAGTAGTTTAAGAAACGAGATTTTCTGAATCTTGAATTTACACTTGTCTATGTTTATCTGTAGATCGACTTCACGAAGCTTGTCTAGCACTTCTTTCACGTAAGTTCTATGTTCTTTCAATGTCTTACTGTAGATGAGAATATCATTCAAGTATGTCTGACAGAATTTATGCAGACATTCAAACAACACATCGTTGATATAGTGCTGAAAAGACGCAGATTCATTAGTCAATTCAAAGAGCATTACTCTATACTTGTAAATATCAAAGAAAGTAACAAAAGTAGTTAAATTCTCGCTTTCTGAACTCATGCGCAGTTTATTAAACGCGATGATTATGTTAAGTTGAGTCAAATACTTACTGTCTTGAATTCAAGCTAGTACTTCGTCTATCAAGAGTATTGAATAACGATTTCTTTTAATCAGAGCATTCAGTTTTCAATATTTCATGCAAAAGCGAAAACTATCATCTTTCTTTTCAACAAATAGTATTGACGAAGCAAAAGAAGCTTTGCTGAGTGTGATGAACTTCTTCTTCAAATTCTCTTCTTGATACTCTTTGATCTTCTGTAGCTTGTGACTCGACATAAAGTACAATAGACTTCTAGAAGATTGACTCTCTTCTTCTAATTCAATCTTATGATCATATGATTAATGCAAAGACAACTGCGTTGTCTTTTCTCTATCAAAAACGTTTAGAAAGTCGTGATAAACTATAAAAGCTTCTTCTTTAATTCATTTAATGACATGACAGAAATCATTTCATTCAGTTTCGCGAAATCTTTGATCGAGCTAAGCGCTTTGTTGATTTCACTAATGATCAAGAAGAAAATCTTGATCTTCTTATTCTTGACTAAAGTTCAATACACAGTGACTTCGATCATAATAATATTGACGAGCCTTTTTTTCTCAATTGACTGTAAGAAATGAAGTTGATCAAAATCAACTTGAGTGCTTTGCTTTCATATGAGTACAGATTCAATGAATCAAATAAATTCAATGAACTGATTCACTAGTTTTGAGTTCGTGAGTCACTTCAAGATGATTGTTAACATAATCATTAAGTTCAAGTTCTTTTGTTTCATTTTGCAGATCTCGCTTAACTCAGATCTGTGAAATGCTGATTGACTGCTTGCTTTTGAAACAACAGATTTTGATATTCAAATCTTTAATGATGATATTAATCAATCATTTGCAGAATCTATCAAAATTTGATTTCTTTTCAATCAGAAATTTTCAATGATTATCTTGTGCTGATCTAGACAAGTTATTAATAAAGACATCATTTCATTCTTGTGTTCTTGTATCATAATCAATGTATACAGAGTGTGTGTAATTGACTTTCGATCAGAAGTTTCATCATACGATTAAATTGACTTTAATTTTAACAGTGATATTGATTGAATATCAAAGCGTTCACATAGTTCTGACATCAAAGATTCATCAATGAAAGTCATGTCAATGACTTCAGTATCTATCAGAGCGAGAGATCTGAATATCTTTTCTAGACTATTCAAGATGACGTCAACAGTGAACGACTTGAAATTAAATGAATCGTCAAACATGCTGATGAAACAGAATATGAGTATATCGCTTTAAGTCACTACTTTAACGAGAGAAGATCGTTTTTTGAATTTGCTGCGATTTCATGCATCTGAGCTAAGTTAAGACAGTCACGTGCTTTATGTTCTGACTTCTTGCATTTGAAGCAGAGTTCTTTTTTAAACAACTTCTCTTTAGCAGAGTCAACGTTTGATATTCTGAGTTTCTTTCATGCAGAGATTGAAGCTGAGATCACAGTAGTGATCATCATCAAGATGTCAGCGATAAAGCGAGCGACTTGAGTCGTTGATGTCTTGAGAGCTGATTGAGCATTCAATTTCGTTAATTGAACGTTGACTTGCATGCAGATGTTGATGAATTCGTTCAAATTCATAGTTCGTTTATTGATCATGACTCACTGAAGATCTGAGCTAATCTTATGCTGAAGATCATTTAGTAAAGTTTTGTTATTGTACTTTAGTTTCGCACTAAGTCTCTGAAATTTCATTCAAAATTCATGAAAGAAGATCTTGTTTTGATACAGCTTCAAGAACTGTCGTTGAGTCGTGTGATGTCAATTAAGATCATCATACATTTTATTTATGATCAACAGTATCTCTTCGGCTTCAAGAAATAAGTTTGTGATCATGTCTTTCATTCTGAGTGCTATGTGTTTGATTATTTGTAACGATTGTCTCTTTAACAACACAAGATATATACAGAGATCAAACAGTAATCACTATTACTAGACTTGAGATCTGAAGATAGCTGAGACAATAATATGTATTGACTGCTTACATGAGTTGAGCACGAAGCTTCTATCTAAGGGAACGACTATCGTTATATAGACATAAAAGATTCGTGCGATCGTCTGAGTCGCTGAGTGATCTCGTCGACTCAGATTCTGAATCATGAGAGTCGCTTCATGATCTCAATGATTTCATATAATGAATCATTAGCACGTGATCATGATCTTACTAGCTCAGAGTTCATCATGCTGTGTTCTACGTCTCATTCAGACGTAGTTTCTATCTCAACTCAAGTCGTGTTCTAACATTATCATTTCACTGACTTAACTTTTCACATATGCAATCTTTATTTCTTCGATAGAAAAATGATTCTTGTTCATCTTCAGCTTGTTTCACATTCAAAACAATCAATTATTCACATTCTGTCTTGAATCTTTAAACAGAGATGAGTCAAATAGCTTGATTGATGTCAAGAATTAATCTTTCGAAATCAAAGTGCTTAGTTGACTTGATGTTGCTTCTAAATGATGTATAATCACATTCTTTTTCTTCATCTCTTTTTATAAACGCGTTTGAACAGCATTCAACGTTGTCTGCGTAACTTTCAACTCAATGTTGATAGCTTTCAATTCAATGTTGATCTTGTTGACATCATTCAACATCTGAATCATGTCATTGTGAATTTTGATTTCAATGTCATGCTGTTGACATATGTACTTGATAAAGACAACGAGATTATCTGCTTCATGAGTGCTTATTCAAGCATTCAATTCAGTGCTGATGCTGATCTTGATCATTTCATGATCAAAGAGTAACACGTTCATGTTCTCTTCTTCTGTATTTGACAACACATTCGTGTCTTCTTCTTCTGATGCTGTTCAATTCTGTAATAGAAGTGATTCTCTTTTAACATTTTGAAATTCATAACGAGCAATGCTCACTGATTCTGATTTTGTGCTTCTAGTCATTGTGTGAATAGAAAATTGCTGATCAAAATTTGACTGAAATTTCTGATTTCAGTTCTAGAACAACATGTTCATGTTCTTCTGTTCTTCTGTTCTGACGACGAGCTCAGTAAAGAGTTAGTCTAGAGCAACGCGTTCGTGTTCTTCTGTTCTGTTCTAGAAATTTCTTAATTTCTAATGAGTCTTCTGAGCTTGAATTTCGAATTTCGATTCTGATTTGAGTTTGAGTGATGTAACTTGTTTTTATATCATCTACACGTCGATAGTAAGATTAATGAGCTTTGAACTAATGTTATGAGTCTGCATAGAGCGAATCATATGAGTGTATTCTAACTAGAAGTTCAAAGCTGAAGTAGAAAGAAGATGCAACACGACGTGAGTTTTACTCATGAAGACATGCTAAGTCGCTAGCGTGTCAACAACGATTCTACTCACAGCTTTATACTAATTTATGTTAGATTAATCAGACTAATCAGAAGTAACAGAGATGCATGCTTGCAATAAAGAAGTGCAAAGACAGACTCATGCAGATATATTGAATATTGAACAAAGTGCAAAAAACACTGAATTCAATAAAAGAAATCGAAATTTCTCACTTCAAGAAATCATGAGATCAAGAAATTAAGCATTTAGCAAAAATTCAAATCGAATTTGCAAGAAGCGAAACTCACGAAACGATTAATACATACTACAGAGAATTAGAAAGAATTATCAAAAAGACGAAAAACATAGTGATGTATATTGACGCATCGCAAATTTGAAAAAAGATAGCAGAGATTGAAACAGAAACTGAGATGACAGTGATATTCACGCATGAACTCATCAGATTCAGCAAAGCGACAAGCGTTTCTGACAGAATAATCACAACAAAAGCGAAACTACAAGCTATTAGCGATGCAATCGCAATGTGCAGCGAAAAAGCGATCAAAAACAGCGAAATTTGAGTGTACATGAACAGTCAAATGACTTTGCAAAGATTAAACGCAAAGAGCAACGTCAATGCAAAGATATTCAATGATATACGACAAAACTTGATCAATTTACGTCAGAATCAATGTCAAATTCGCATACAGTGAATATCAAGTTGCAAGAGCATTATTGAAAACGAAAAAGCAGATCAATTGATTAAAAGCGTTGCTCAAGAATTATCAGTTATTGACAACATGAAAGCAATTATCATAAGCTTCGTCAAAAAGCAAATTTGCAAAAAGACGAAATTACAATAATTAAATGTTTGAAAAAGCAGCATCAAGAAGGAAAATCTGTATTGAAAGCACATATTAAATGTGAACTTGAGTCATAGATTACTAAAAGAGCTTTGAAAAATCGATAGATTAACGTTTTCAATCTTTATTCAGCTGAAAATGAAACATGATTATTTCAAGAGTTATTTGCATCAATTATCAGAGAATAATTTGAACAAATGCTATGAAATATGCAATGCAAGATAAACATTGAAACATTTACTGCTGAACTGCAGTCATTATAGAGCAGAGCAGATAAAGCTTAAGAAAAAGACTCAGCTCAAAAACACAGACATTATATTGACACTGTTCATCATCAAAATCGAAAGAATTGCAACACTAAAGTATTTTAAAAATACTTGAATTACGACGAGAAAATGATTATTAGAAACGAAAGAGTAGAACGCAAAGAGTGCAAAGAAACGAAGAAAAACAAGAGTATGATTGCAAGAGTTTGAGTGAAAGCGCTTGTATATGCAAACTATCGATGTGATTAATCAATGAAAAGATATAAAGCAGTGACTTTAATCAGATTACATGTAACTTAGCATACATACAGCGTCTAAACAGTGTCATAGTCATAAACTGCATGCACTTAATGAAGAAAAAGAAAAAAAAACTTATCATTCTATTTACTCATTAGTCTACTCATTAATTTACTCATCAGCTTGCTCACTTCAAAACATGCTTTATGCAATGTGTTTAAACACACATCATTCACTTCATGATTTACTTCATAGTATGCTTTATACATGCTTTATACATGCTTCATAGCACATGCTAATTAGCTCAATAAAACACGTTCTTCATGACTTAATATTGAACTTTCTATCAAATTCTTTATCAAATTCTCTATCAAACTCTTGATCAAACACTTTATTAAATTCTTTATTGAGTTTTCTATCAAACTTTCTACATGCTTTAAACTATAAATGCATAACATGAGTTAAACAATGCTTCAAACAATGCTTTCTACATGACTTGAAAACAGTACTGTTATCTTTGTGATTAGTAATCTTCGCTCTCAGTTGAAGATCAACGCTAGAAAATTCAGAAAATTCAGAGTATTTACTTCTTTTCACTTCTTTCTTTCTTCATAGTTCTACTTTCTAGAACAACAACAATCATATTTTAATAATGTTAACTAGCTCAATAAAATGCAGACAAGCAATATCAGAACAGAAAGAAACTATAAATCATAACTTAATTTACATTCAAAGAGCATGTGATGAAAGCATAGAAAACTCGATTCAGAAGCAAATTGATCAACTTCAAAGTTAAACAAACAATAAACTGAAGATTATTCTACAATTAGTTTAACAAAATGCTGAAAACATCAAAAAGAAAATCAATGCAAAGTAAATGACAAAGAATTTGCAAATCTTGCAGAAGACGCAGATTTCACAAACGTCGCAAGTCATGCAAAATTCGTAAAAATCAACGCAGAAGCTCACATATGTGCAAAAAGCAGCTCAAGTCACAAACATAAATGCAAATGCAAACACAAATGCAAATATGAATGCAAATGCAGACGAATAAAACCTGATTATCAAGAAATTCTCGTCAAAATTACAAGAAATATCGTATCACGAAAGAAGATTCATTGTCAATCTCAAAAATGAGAACTGAACTTTAAAGACAATGAAAATGCGAGATTTGATGAATAACACATTGAAAAAGGCGAAAATCGATCTAATAGTCATCATGATAGTCAAAATGCAAAAGAAAAACAACATTATTCTGATGATCTTGAAAAAATACATTGCAGACGTCTTACTAGCGTAAAGAACAATATGAAAGCATGTTTTTGATGTTAAAAGCATTAAGAAAGACGAGAAATAACACAAAATAATCATACACAGTCTGAAAATTGAAATCTTCAACATGAAAACTGAAATGAAAAATCTAAAAACTGAGTTAAAGTTGTACAATCTTGAATTGAAACTAATAATCAACTTTATACGATTATCAAAGAGCGAAAATCGATTTCAAAACAGACATGCATTGATGATCTTAGCATTTAGAATCAAAGCAAAAGTGCAAAGACATCTGAAAAATGATTCTTAACTGCGAAATCAACATATCAAGCAGTTGAATATCAAGACTATTGATCAAATGATCAATGTCAAAAATATCAAACATTCAAGCATTTGTAAAACAAATGCAACAGATCATCAAGATGCTTGTACTGCGAGCGAAATCATCAGATCTGAAATCATAAATGTCAATTTTTTTTTTCTTCATTAAATGCATGCAGTCTATGACTATGATACTGTTTAAACGCTGTATATATGCTAATTGTCAGAGACTAGGCTAAACTAGAGATTCTATCAATATAGAGAATTGATTATTATATTACTTGAACTAGATACAAAACAATACATCAGATAATGTACAAGACGAAAGACAAAGAGCAAAAGAAAAGAACGAGAGCTCGACTTTTATATACATGAATCGAGCAAATCAAGACTAGACAGTAGTTTCATTGACTTAAGATTGCAGAACGACTGAGATGATCAAAACAGAATTGCTGAGACTAGATTAAGATGATGATGACTAGATTGATGACTTGATTCAATGAATTGAGATTATTTAAGATATTGATGATTTATGTTTTAAATTGAGTTGATGATCTGACATCATGACAGTAGCTCTTCTCTTCAAGACTGAGCTTCTGCAAGATGATGAGAAGAAACAAGATGAGATGAGAAAGAATCAAAGACGAAGACTGAAATGAGATGAGAATTGATGTGAACGCATTTTAATGTGATGAAGCACAGACAAAACTCGAATAGATCTGAGTCACATCTGAGTCAGATCTGAGCAAGATATCTGAAAAGCGAGACGAGATAAGACGCATTTTAACGTGATGATGCACAGAAATTGAAACACATCTGAATCACATCTGAATCAGATTTAGATGAGATGTCTGAGTCAGATTTAAACAAGATCTGAGTCAGATCTGAGCAAGAGAAAGACGAAACGCAGTTTAATGTGATGATGCACAGACGAGATTAAAGTTCTTGACATTGACATTGAGACATCACACATGACAGTACATGTGATTCATCGACGGCAGAATTGACGAGGTGATATTCATCGAGCGCTTGCTCACAATTATTCAGAAGATGAAAAGATTCTCAAGTAGAAAAGTGATCTTTTCAATCGACATAATACTTGAGCAGAAGTGAATTATAGCGTCTATCACGCTTGAAGTTTAGTATGCTGTTTACATATCAGAATCTTTCGTCATTCTTGACAACAACGAGTTCTCAAGATTTCTGACGTTGATTCAAAAGAAGATCACTTGCGATATGACTTAGAAGAATGACATGAAAGATTGAATGAATCTTCATGAATGCTGAAAGATTTAACTCAATGATCAGAAAATTGTTCTTGAAGACATGCTTGATCTTGAAGAAATCAACGTTATGATCATTTAACTTGACAGCGAGACGAGCGATGCTGAGATTGCGAGCATTTAGTCAGACTTCATCTTTGACGAAGTATCTAGAACAAGAACGATGAGAGAGATTGACATTGAATTCGTAAATGATCTGAGCTATAAGCATCTCATCACATAGATGCTCAGTTAGTTTCTTCATCTTCTTGATGAACTCTTCAACATTGATTAACTTGTTTCAAGCTTGAAACATAAGATTCTCAAGCAGAGACTCAAAAGACTTGAAGTCTAGACATGAGTTCTGACTCAAATTGATCAAGAAGAGTGATGCTAGAGTGATTGACAACGATGCATTATTGACGACGAATTCGACTTTAGAAAGTCACTTAGCTCAGTCATTCTGCATGTAGTTAACGAAGACTCAAAGATAATGCTTCATGACAGCATTGACTCTCTTGATTTGATCATCAATCTCAGAGTGATACGTCGTTGATAACTTAACGTCTATCTTCAGCATTTTACACATATGCTTTCAGACATCGAAGATGAATTATGTGTCTCGATCAGACATGAAGAACTTGAGTAAATTATGATGTTTTCAAACATGAGCATAGAAGCAATTGATAGCTTCTTCAACTTTCATAGAAGTGATGAGAACTAAATGTCTCATTTTGATAAGATGATCAACGAAGACTAGAACATATTTATATGTGATACTCATGAAGATGCTGAGCGATAAAGAATCTACATAGTTCATGAAGACATCACGTTAACGACGTTCGAGAACTGAAAGAAAACACAATCATTCTTGAATTCATTGTCTAGAGAGCTTGAAGCGTGTGCATATGTGACAGTTTCGTACGAAGCGTTGAACATACTTATAAATGTTTGATCATCAGTAGACTCGACTGATCAGTTCATAGCTTTTTGCTCTTTCTGAATGATCATCGACGACACTATCATGAGCGAGCTGAATGATACAAAGACGTAGTTTATCTGAGTTGAACATGTACTTTCTTTCTTGAAAGTACAGATGATTCTCGTGTTCTTCACACTCAACTAGAAAGATCTTGTTGTGATGTCATGCTTCATTGCGAAGCACTTCGATTATCTGAGCTGCGAATTTGTCATTAATTTCGACTTGCTCTCACAATGTCTGAGTGAGAGTGTCAGCAGAATCTTCATCAAGATTCAGAATGTCTTGATCTAGCTGAGACTTGACGTCTTCAACGTCGAATTCTTCGATTTCTAGATTCATGAAGACTAGAATTTGCAAGAGTGCTGAGATAACTGAAAACAGATGTAACTGAACTGAATCTAGAATGATGATTTGTGACTGAAGCTTCATGACTTTGATGTTGAAGACGTCAAGAGTGAGATTCTTAACAATATCAAGATCTAAAACATGAGTTTTCAGAATTGTCTGATGTTGATATTGATGTCGAGAATCGAATGTATTTCTCTCTTTATAAAGATCTTCTGAGCGACGTGTCAGAGCATTCGACTTATCATCAATCTTGTCAAGATGATAAGCGATGCGATAGTTGAATCTAGATAGAAACTCACTTCAACGAGCTTGATGATGACTCAACTGCTTAGTTGACATGAAATACTCAAGAGTTTTGTGATTCGTGATCATCTCAACAGAATAGATAAAGTCTTCAAGCTTCGATCATCATTTCTCAAAAGCGCAAACAATGATCATGAGTTCTTTATCGTAGATCTCGTAGTTACACTCGACTGAGTTATGCTTCTTCGAAAAGTAAGCGACTGAATGAAGAACCTCGTTCTCATCATACTGAGAGAAAATGTCTTCGAACACATAGTTCAAAGCATCGATTTCTATCACAATCTTGTGATTTGAATTATAGTGACGAAGAATAATCTTGAAAGTGAAGACTTTCTTAAGAATGTTGAATGCAACCTGACATTTCTGAAATCAGACAAAGAATACATCTTTTCTGATGAGACGAGTGAGCGAGGTAGCTATTTTACTATAGTCATAGATGAATCTTCTATAGAAGTTCGTGAAATCTAGAAAACTTTGAACGTCTTTAACGTTGATCAGAATGAGTCAGTTGACAATAATGTTTATCTTAGAAGAGTTCATCTTGATCTCTTCAATGATGATTATCAATTTTAGATACAAGACTTGAGTGACGTGAAACTTGCATTTGATTATGTTCATCTGAAGATCTGCTTCTTGCAGCTTTCGCAGAATAAGCTTGACATGAATCTCATGCTCGAGTTCATTGTTGAAATAGATCAAGATGTCATTCAGATAAGCTGTACAGAACTTATCTGAATGTTCGTGAAGAGTATTGTTGATGTACTTCTGAAACGAGACAGACTCATTACATAAATCGAAGAGCATGACTAGATACTTGAATAATTCAAATCGAGTGCAAAAGACGATGAGAGCTTCATCTTCTTCTTTGATTCGAAGTCGATTGAATGCAGAGATAATATTCAGCTTGATAAAGATTTTAGCTTGACTTAGACGATTCAGCGTTTCTGAGATCAGAAGCAGAGAATATTAATTCTTGACTGTGATAGCGTTTAGATCTCGATAGTTTATGCAGAAGCAAAGTTCTTCTTCGAGTTTCTTGATGAAGAGAACAGAGATGATCATCTGAAAGCGACTGACTTGAATGAAATCTTTGCTCAGATTCTCATTCAGATAACGACAAAGTTCTAGAATTTCATTACGACTCATGTTGTACAAAGCGAAAACTGAGAATTGAGCATCTTCTTTAAGATGTATGACATGATCATGAGCTTGATGCGAAGACAAGATATCGACGTTCTTCTTGAAGAAAACATCTAGAAACTCGAAATATCTGAACGATAGAATTATGACTGAATCGATGTTCTTACTTTGTTGATAGACTTCAAGATCTTCTTGTGTCGTGAATGCAGTCACATGAAATTTCTTTTTCATTTGATGAAGATTCAGATGATGATTCTTATCATACGTACTGTCTTGAGAGCGAGATGAGAACTGAGCAAGAGTTGAACTGTTCTTTGAATGAACAGTCAAGATCGCGCGACGCGATTTTGACTCGTCAGAGTCTAGATTAGAAGACGAGATTGATTCAAGATTCAAGAAGACATTGATTTTCTTTAGAATGACGCTAAACACTTCAATGTCTTTGACATGAGCAGCATGATCAAAGCTTCAAGCTCTCAACTTGACTATGTCAAGTTGTATAGAAGATCGATCGAATTAATCTGCTCAAAAGACAACAGAAGTTCTAAAGAGAAAAGAATTTTGACACTTGATTTTTAATGAGTATTCTTTTTGAATGACTTGAAGAATACAACTAGAAGCTTCTTGTTTCAGATGAGAGACAAGACTGAACGAGATTTGTTTCTTGTGAACGAGCTGAGTATTAGTTAACTTCTCATGAGCGAACGAGAGATTATATTGCTTCTTGTGAGCAGATGTGAAACTAAGTTGCTTCTTGCGAGCGAATTGAAAACTGACTTACTTCTTGTGAGCGAACTGAAAACTGAGTTGCTTCTTTCGAGCAAATTGAAAACTGAATTGCTTCTTGTGAGCGAACTGAAAACTGAATTGCTTCTTTCGAGTGAATGAGAGACTAGATTGCTTCTTGCAAGCAAATTGAGAACGAGACTGGGAAAAAGCTACTTTGTTAACTTCGAATGAGAAATTTTCTTCTTGTTGATTAAGATCATAAATCTTGACGAGAAATGAGCAACAATGATTAAGACAGAAAAAGAACGACAAGATGAGAATATTGTGCTCAAAATTGACATCAATGACGTGATGATGAAGTCATGACAGACTCATGACGATGAGATACTGACTTAATTCAATGACATAGAAGAATAGTCTCTCGATGTGTTCATCAAGAATCATTGTGATTTCGATGACATGAATAATGTCATCGATTAAAGCGACTTGACCATCAAATTCTCGAAGTTTGCAAGAGTGAGTTAATTGATGCAAGAAGAGATGATGTTGTTGCGTGAAGAATTTATTCATAAAGACATAAGCGAAGACTTCACTATCAATCAGAGTGAAAGCGAGAACTCTAGATTGAGCTTGACGTAGAATACAAAATACTATCATGTGACTATCTTTGAATGTCGAATCGAATTCAAAGAGTTTCAAGGCAGATTTAGCAGAAAACTTTCTATATGATGAAAGTGAAAGTGAGAAGATTGAGACTAGTAGACAAGATGATATGTATACAGATCTTTGAGCGCGACTTAGCTCAGAAACTAAACTTTTCTCGCAGACAGCGAGACTTCTTCATCTATACTGACAACATCACTGTCGTAGACGTTCATGATACTCAGAGTGAAGAACTTCTTATTTGAGCATTCTTTAGTAATTTTGCTCGAATGCTGCAACTTGCAGTAGTAGCACAGCTTTCACTTGTTGCAGATTTTCTTGATCTCAGAAACAATCAGAGTCTTACCTTGAACGATGACAATGACGAAGCTTAGATTCATTGACTCATTGAGAGACGAGAGAGAAAGAGACGAAGATACTGTTGAAACAACAGTCACAGAGATGATGATCTTTGAACTCAAAGAATTACTAGTCGATGCAGAGATGCTCTTGACTTTGACGAACGAAATGATGATAAAGATGAAGCGAGGTTGATGATGCTTAAGCTGCTAAAGCTTTTCGTCGATGTCAGAGAATGCTTGAACTCATTGATGAAAGATGAATGATCGAATTTCATCAAGATTTCGTCAGAAGAGAGTGACAACTTGAGTGAAATAATTGACATTGCGCTTTAGACAGTCAATCAACAAGAAATCTTTCATCAAAGAATATTCTTTCTTTTGATAGAAAAGATTGTAGTAGTCAACAAAGCTATTCGTGTCTTGCTTCAGAGTTTCGCGAAGATATAGATAAGCATCTTCTGCCTTGAAAGAATTGTTGCAGCAATGACACAACTTATGTCATTAATTTGCAAAGATGAAAATGATACAAAGATCATTGACTCGATATTGATTCATTAGATTGTGAGTCTTCTTATCTATGATGAGTCGTGACTCGACATAAACGATCTTAGCTCGATGAGAGAAATAACGATCATCGTTCACGTTCATGCGCTGTATCAGACTCTGCTTTCATGCATTCAATCGATCTTTGTCCCTCTCATACTCAGATATGTTGAGAAGCTTCTCGAATCTAGAAGCGATGATGACAGCGACAGAGTTCGCAAAAGAATGAACGATGAAGAGAGATTGATTGTTCAAGATTTGTGCAATGATCTGAGCTATCATTGCAAGAAACTGAGAATTCAATTCTATATAAACTGAAAAACTGAAAACGATGAACGAAAACGAAATGATAACATCATGTTGTCGAACTTAGTTTTGAAGCTCTTGCATTGCGCGAAAGATCTCGACTGAATTTTCGACCACACTTTGAGCGAACTGTTCAACAGCACGCTCATCGTCGATCGAGAGATTGTAAGATGACTTCATTTGAGCGAAAGAGTAACTAGACGAGATTTCAACGTATGAAAACGTTGCAGAAAGTGTAGATCTTTCGTAATGTCAGAGACTAGACTGAACTAGAGATTCTATCAATATAGAGAATTGATTATTATATTACTTGAACTAGATACAGAATAATACATCAGATAATGTACAAGACGAAAGACAAAGAGCAAAAGAAAAGAACGAGAGCTCGACTTTTATATACATGAATCGAGCAGATCAAGACTAGACAGTAGTTCTATTGACTTAAGATTGCAGAACGACTGAGATGATCGAAACAGAATTGCTGAGGCTAGATTAAGATGACGATGACTAGGTTGATGACTTGATTCAATGAATCGAGATTATTTAAGATATCGACGAGTTATGTTCTAAATCGAGTTGATGATCTGACATCATGACACTAAGTTACATGTAATCTGATCAAAGTCACTGCTTTATATCTTTTCATTGATCAATCACATCAATAGTTTGCATATACAAGCGCTTTCGCTCAAACTCTTGCAATCATACTCTTGTTTTTCTTCGTTTCTTTGCACTCTTCGCATTCTACTCTTTCGTTTTTAATAATCATTTTCTCGTCGTAATTCAAGTATTTTTTAAAATACTTTAGTGTTGCAATTCTTTCGATTTTGATGATGAACAGTGTCAATATAATGTCTGTGTTTTTGAGCTGAGTCTTTTTCTTAAGCTTTATCTGCTCTGCTCTATAATGACTGCAGTTCAGCAGTAAATGTTTCAATGTCTATCTTGCATTGCATATTTCATAGCATTTGTTCAAATTATTCTCTGATAATCGATGCAAATCACTCTTGAAATAATCATGTTTCATTTTCAGCTGAATAAAGATTGAAAACGTTAGTCTATCAATTTTTCGAAGCTCTTTTAGTAATCTATGACTCAAGTTCACATTCAATATGTGCTTTTAATACTGATTTCTCTTTTTGATACTGATGTTTCAGACATTTAATCATTGTAATTTCATCTTTTTGCAAATTTGCTTTTTGATGAAGTTTATAATGATTATTTTCATGTTGTCAATAACTGATACTTCTTGAGCAGCACTTTTGATCAATTGATTTGCTTTTTCATTTTCAATGATGTTTTTGCAATTCGATACTCACTGTATGCAAATTTGACACTGATTTTAACGCAAATTAATCAAGTTTTGTCGTATATCATTGAATAATCTCAAATTAACATTACTTTTTGCATTTAGTCTTTGCAAAGTCATTTGACTGTTCATATACACTCAAATTTCGCTGTTTTTGAGTGCTTTTTCGCTGCACATTGCGATTGCATCGCTAATAGCTTACAGTTTCGCTTTCGTTATAATAATTTTGTCTGAAATGCTTGTTGCTTTGCTGTATCTAACGAGTTCATGCATAAATATCACTGTCATTTTGATTTCTGTTTCATCTTTTGCTTTCTTTTTTCGAATTTGCGATGCGTTGATATACATCACTATGTTTTTCGCCTTTTTAATAATTCTTTCTAATTTTCTATAGTGTGTATTGATTGTATCATCAGTTTCGTCTTTTGCAAATTCGATTTGAAGTTTTGCTAAATGCTTGATTTCTTGATCTCATGATTTCTTGAAGTGAGAAATTTCGATTTCTTTTATTGAATTCAGTGTTTTTTTGCACTTTGTTCAATATTCAATATATTTGCGGAAGTTTGTCTTTGCACTTCTTAACTTTTCAAGATAAATTCAACTTTATCTCATTTTAGTTCAGATATTTCGATGCATTCAGATTTAAATTCAATTCAATAAAGTATTGAGATGAGTATAAAATAAATGTTCTTTTTCTGATAAAATGTTTTTTCAAGAATTTAACTATTTGAATTGCATAGTTCTTGTACTTTTGATCTAATTGCATCTTCATTGACGAAATTTCGACTTCTATTTGCATAGCATCTATTAATAATGTTTGAAATGCACTCAGAATTTTTTGTAATGCAGCGTTTTGCAATTTGCGAAATTTGACTAAGTAGCTTTTTTGATTATTTCATCATATTTCGACGTCATAATCACTAATAAACATGATGCTGTCGTGAAGCTGCTTGCATCATTCTCACGAGATAGTTAGTAAGAAAGAAGAGATTGAGATTTGAGTCAATGATAAAAGAGTCAAAAAGCGTTTCTCGAGTGTACATATAAATGTCATTGCGACTTGTAGATAGAAAGATGAAAACATACACGTTTTACAGTATCTTTCTACTAGCACAATCATTGCATGTGTTCATTGTTTGCTTTCTCTGTTGCTTTGATGCAACTTTCTATATTGCATTTGTATTCTATCTTTTGACATTAAAGCTCAACACAAAAATATCATTTTTATGATATCTTGAGTAGAACAGTTAACTGAACAGCAGAGAGCAACATGACATCTCTACAGTGATCAGAGAGTTTACAAAAGAGTTGAAGTAAGAATCAATTTGACTCTGAAATACGGGAAATTAGTATAGCGACTTCATTTCGCTTAGAAATATTGACGAAAGCTATTCAAGTCACAAAGTTTTCACAGTTGAAATTAGAAGAGACATGTATCTTCAGCTAATGAAAACTGTTTCTCTTTGAGCGAAGATGCAACAGCGAAGAAGAAAGAAACTGACTTTCGCGAATGATTGATACTCAGAAGAGATGCTTTGATCAGAAGAAGAATTCATCTGATTTTGAGACTCGCAAGAAACAGACAGCGAAAGCAAGAATCAAAGAACGAATTCGAAGCAATGTAGACAGAAGTACGAGAAATAACGTCAGTTTTAGCAGTGAATCATGTTTCAGCAGAAGCATAAGCTCAAGCGTTGTTCATCAAATAAAAGAAGAAAAAAGAAAAGCATCTTGATCAGTTGTAACAACTGCAAAAGAAAGAAAGAAAAACTTCAACGAGTCAAGAAGCAAAAACAAAATAACGAGATCTTTTTGACTGCTTTATTATTTTTGCTATTCTGTATTTCATTCTCACAGCTCTCAATATCAACTCATAGCGACAAAATGACAAGCTTATTGAAAACATCTGTTGTAAACATGAGTGCTAGACTCATCAGCTCTCGAGTCAGCTCAGAAATAAACATGATCACAATGTTGTTTCTGAAATATCTGACACTCATGTCATCACTTAAAACTTTGAAAGTCTCGTATTTTGAAGAAAAGAACATGACTGATTTTCTAGAAAGATATGAAGACTTCTGTGATGATTATGAGCTGAATCAGATCGATTGATCTCGCAAGCTGTCAAAATACTGCAACAAGATCATTGATGATAGCATCAAGACTATGATCAAATATATTGACTTCAACTGACAAGAACTGAAGAAGATGATGAAGAAAAAGTACAAGAAAGATGATACTGATCAACAGTTGAATTCTCAAATTTTTCTGAAAATCTTCAAGAATAAGTCTCATATCATGAAGAATGATCTGAAGCTGTACAGTTGACAATACAAAAGCATATCACATTCGTTGATAAAATATAAGCAAATGAATGAATATATCAGATGTTGCTGATTTTTCAAGAGTCTTTCATTTATACTAAGCGAAAAGATTATACGAAAGTGTGCACTTGATTCTGAAGATCTCAGTTTCATAAACTTCAAGAAAGCTAGTGACGCGATAGTGATCTAATGCGACTTTGTCAAAGCACTGTTAAAATTCTTGATCATGATCAAGAATTTCGATGATCTCAGTAAGCTCATAAACGAATATCAGATCAAGTAATCAACGATGTTAGACAAGTTCTTTGATTCTTTGATAGTAGCACAGCTTAGCGATACAACAATGAATGAGATGATAAATAAGTTTGAGACGATGATGCTTTCTTTGCAGACAGCAACGAAGAAGATTGAATCTTTCATGCAAAACATGACAGCATCTGTCTCAATGCTCAACGTTTATATCTCACATGAACTCGTTACGTCTGCTCATTCAGCAATATCAATGTCATCATCATTTTCACTTTCAAGAAGTAAGCGAGCGTCTTCAATGTTTAGAATAAAAGAATGCTTCTTCTGTAAAGAAATAGAATGTCAGAAGATCAGATGTTATCAATTGAATATTTATAAGACAGAAGAAAAGATACATGTGAATGAAATAAACAGACTCTGAATGAGACTCGCTGAAAGAGATGACAGATTGACATCTTTCACATTGAGTCATTCTCAGAAAAAGCTGATTGACAATGCTTTAAAGAAACAGAGTCAGCAAATGAGAGCAGAACATGTCGACATCATCAGATTGACAAGTGTAAGAGCAATGATCACAAAAAAAGCAGAAAACACAGATGAGAAACAGAAATGAGACGAAGAAGTAATAATTGTCACAGCTTGATACAACTATAAATCAGATGAAAATGCAATAAAGACAGCAACACAACAAAGAATAAGTTCAAATTGAACTTGAAGAAAAAAAGTAAGAAAAGAAGAACATCTGTCAAGCATGAAGAATTTACGCTCTGAAGAGTATCTGTTGATTTCGAGAACATTCTTGAAGAAGTGAACAAGTGAGAATGTGATCATGCAGAATGCAGCTGTTCTTGAGAGAATGATAAAAACAACGAAGAAATCGATGAGAAAGAATTCAGATGACAGCAAGATAAAGTCAGATAATTGAGACAAAAGAATGCAAAACATAGTAGAAAAATGCATAAACACAGAAGACGTGATGCATATTATAGCGAATCAGAAGATGCAAGATGTGAGCATTGAATAGATGCTTACACATTCATTTATTCTTCTTCAAGCTCTCTACGCTTAAGTAAAACAACATAAGAAAAAGAAAACAGAAAAGATTGATAATGTGCAAGTAATAGCAGTAAAATTTGAAGATTCTTCACTTGAAAAGTTGAATGTAATTCTGTATGCAGTGACGTGTTTGAGAACATAAGTGCTGATGAGCGATGAGATTTACATTAAGACACTGCTTGATAATGATGCTAAAATCAACGTTATGTCTGAAACTCTTGTCATAAGAACTCAGTTATCTATGCAACGAGACATTCATCTAAATATGATAAAAGTTAGCGAAGCAAAGATTAACATCATTGAATGCTGCAATGACATGAAGATCAATATTGACGAAGCAAAATCAATGATTTCAATATTTGTGATTCAAAGTGATGAGTACACTCTGATACTGAGCAGATCATATGAGCGAAAGACATATTTATACATCAACAATTCTTCAAAAGAAACTTGTGAAATGACAGTCATTGATGATGATGAAAGAATGATGTTCTTTAAATTGATTTTAACGCATAATTCTGTCAATCGAGATGTGTTGAAAATATTTCTCAAGAAAGTGAAAGATTCTTTAAATGAGTAAACGAGTGCTTTGTTAAAAGCGTATCTGCGATGAGAAGTATAAGCTCGAAGACTGTTGATTTAGCGCGCTTGAAAAGCTCTGAAATGTTTATCAAGATCAAAGAAGAAAAGAAAAAGAAAAATCAAAGCTTCGTTCAATGATTTTACTTGAACAATAACGTGTGACATGTACAGATGTTATGATGTTGTTCAAACAAACTTGCGATGCAAATGACACGAAGATTTGATTTGAATTCAATTTGTCAGCATGAGAAGATAAATCATGTCAAAGTAGCGACAGCATACAAGAGAAAAGTTCAAAAGATTCAATCTGTGAATTCATCAGAGTTGAATGACTCAATATCAGAAGATTTGACAAACTGAAAACAAATCTTATTGACTCAGATCAAATTGAATATGACAGAGATGAAGTCAGAAAAGTATGATCATTGACTGTTTCTCAAATTCTTCAAAATTGCTCAAGAATTCAGACTGACTTTGAAGCAAGCGAAGAGAATAATATGCAATGATGCTTTAACTCTGCAAAAGAAGAATTTACTACTGAAAATGTTATTTAACAGAGAAGCGACAATGATCTGAAACTTCTCAGAAATGAAAAAGATAAAAGACATAGTCTCATTCTTGCAGCAAATTCAAATAATATTGCATGATGCATGACAGACACTCAATTTCTCAGTCTTCAAGACACTTTATCAAATCATCATAGACATGCTCAAAAATCAAATAAAGCATGATATATTGAAATCTTGTCATGACTTATATTGAAATCTCTGATTTCTGATCAAGAAAAAGTTCAATCAGTATCACATGATCAACGCAACGATAAATATGAACAAGATTATCATTAAAGACATCAATCTGCTTTCAGATGTGAATGAATTCTTCAAAGAATTCATTGATATGATTATGATCTTTCTGATAGATCTGTTTTCTGAATACAATCAGATTATGCTGACAAAAATATATCAAGATCTCACAGCATTCATGACATCTTTGAGATTATTGTGACAGACGATGTTATCACAAGATGTCATCAACTTCATGACTCAGTTTGTCAAAGTCATAATCAAGATATTGAAGAATCTTCTTGAGATATGCAGATCTTTTTTCAATGATATTGAAGTAAAGAAATCGAAGACAATTTATAATAATGCAAAGATTACTTCAGAAGTGCATCAGTTTATGCTGAAGCACATTAAGAATCTTGACTTCATACTCTTGAACTTTGAACTCATCGATTGCATTATATTTGACGAAAAGTCGCAATTCTGCATGTTGAGCATTGTTAAAGATCGACATAAAGCGAGTCATATAAGTGTAATATAATTAATAAATAAATGCTAAGAAAGAAAAGTATCTACAGAAAAGAACTTGCAGCTTATATGTGTGTTTCTGATCTCTGTGCTAAACTTGAAAGAATTGACGTCTTACACAAATGATGCAGAAACTCGATGATCTCACTTCTAGCTCAAATGCTCACTAGACTCAATTAAAGATAATCGAGATCAAGAATAAAGTTGAAAATAAATTGAGAATAGACTCAAGAATAGATCGAGAATAGACTTGAGATCATAACATTATTTTTTCCCTTCAACAATTCATGTTCGCATGAATGTATTTTCTTAGTGCGCTCAATTAGAATATTGAGTATGAAAGTCATCAACAATATTCTGAGTGTTCATGAATTCATCATCATCAGCGTTATATCAGTTGAGATTGTTGTCATAGCTCTTTTATTTGACTTGATATTGAAGTCGTCTTTGATATTGTCAAAAGTTCAATATGTCGTCGATCTTTCATTCGTTTTCATCGTTTATCACTATTGATCTCAAGAATTCATTCTTCTGATCAGACAAAGAATCATCAACGACAGAACGAAGAAGCTCTGAATGAAATACATCGTGTATACACATAGTGTTTGATAGTTTCAATTTATAGAAGAAGTCAACAAAGTTTGTGATCTTGAATAAATTGAGCATCTTGTCATTCAATTTTCTGAAAAGTCTCACTGTAATGATGTTTCATTCGTTCAGAAACACTCTTGATTCAATCTTGTAATTGATCTTCTTTCTATGCTTGTTAACTTGATTCATCATTTGTTCTCGTGTTTTGATCAGAGCTTCATGAGCGAAGATCAATGTCTTGTTCATTTGTTCAGATATATTCTTGACTCGATCAATCTGCAAGCGTTCACGAGTGCTTTCATACTCGATTATGTCAGAGTCAAAGCTCATACGAGAATGAAAGCTCTTGTTCATGAAGAAGAGAGTCAAGAAGATAACTGAGAACAAGATGTTATTATTGACAAACTCAATCATGAATAGTCACTTAGATCAGTCATTCTGCATATATGAACAGAAGAATCAAAGATATCACTCAACATTCTGATTGACTTGTTCGCTTTGATCGTTGATCTGAGAATGATAGATGATGAACAATCGAAGGAAAATGCTCAGTCGTTTGCAAAGAAACTTTCATAGTATAGAGATGAATTGCGAATCTCGATCAGATACTATGAAGCTTGATAAATCATGAGTTCAATATACTCATTGAATCAGCATTTCAGCTGTCTTTTCGACAGTGATATCTTCATCATCAGTGATGCAAGAAATATAATGTCTTTTCTTTAATAATCTGCAGATAATCGTTAGAATAGCGTTGTATTCGCTTGAATCAGATAGATCAATAATGAAGTTCATTGCTATGTCTTATCATCGTTGTTCAGATATTAATAGAGATTAAAGCAAGTCATTTGATTTATTTCTAAATGTTTTTGAACGTTGACAGATATAGCAGTTTTGAATATATTGATCTATCGTTTTTTGCATGAATGATTAATAGTAGTTTCGCTTTATGACTTTTACAGTTCTAAGAATATCAGAATGATCAACTGATGATTGATCATGCATTTCATGAATTAGATTCATTTGTAGAAGCTCGTTGAACGAGACTCATAGCTGACTATCATGATACAAGATTTCATTCTAAGTTCAACAATTCTTCAATTTGATATCTTCATATTGTGTTTCATCTCTTGCTATTGCTTCGCGAAGTAGCGTACAATTCTCGTCAATCTCATTAGTCTCAAGAATCTGTTTATAGATTGATTCACTGATGTTCTTCTTTAAATCAGCAATTTTTATTCGATCAAAAGTCAGAATAGTGATTTGTTGATAGTAAATGCGCTCATTTTCTGAATTTCTAAGCACAACGTCAGCTCAATGAGTTAATGCATCGATCTTGATGTTCTGTTTGTCAGATCAATACATTATTCTGAAGTTGAAGTCAGCGAGCTTCTGAACTCAGCGTATCTGACGTCTGCTCAGCTCTTTATCTTTCATCAACGAAATGAGCGCTTGATGATTGATGAACATCTTGATAGAAATGTCAGTTAGCTTCAGTTTAAGTCATCAGTGTTCAAATGCTCAAATGATGATCAGAAGTTCTTTATCATTTATCTTGTAGTTGCATTCAGCAGAAGACATGTTCTTGCTATAGAAGACAATTGAATGTAGTACTTCTTCGTCATCATATTGAGAGAGAACTTCATCATTGACGTAGTTGAATGAGTAGATTTCGAGAATAGTCTCACGAGTTTGATCAAAGTGACGTAGTATAGAAGTCTTGATCATACATCTCTTCATATGATCGAAGACGATCTGACAGACTTTATTTCATTCAGATATGATCTTCTTTTGAGTGAGTTGAATCATTGAATGAACAATCTTTGAAAAGTTCTTGATAAAGCGTCAATAGAAATTGCAGAAGTCAATGAAGAACTGCATCTGAGTGAGATTATTGAATGTAGATCAATCAACGACTGCTTGCATCTTTCGCGAATTCATCTTCAATTCTTCGATTGATATCAAGAGTTCTAGAAAGATAGTTTTCTGAACATGAAACTCGCACTTATTGATGTTTACCTGTAGATCAGCTTCTCGTAGTCTATTCAAGATTAGTTGTACATGTCGCTTATGTTTCTTCAAGATCTTGCTGTAGATAATAATGTCATCTAGATAGATTTGACAAAACTGATGTAGATACTCGAACAACACGTCATTCATGTAGTGTTGATAGAAAGCAGATTCGTTGATTAATTTAAAGAACATTACATGATATTTGTATGAGTTGAAGAAGATAATAAAGATAATCAAATCTTTGCTATCTGAGTGCATGCGTAGTTTGTTGAACATGACAAGAATATTTAATCAAGTCAAATACTTGCTTTCTTGTATACAAACAAGAATCTCGTCTATCAATGACAAAGAGTAGCGATCTCGTTTGATCAAAGCATTGAGCTTTCTGTAATCAACGCAGAAACGCAGACTATCATCTTTCTTTTCAATGAACAAGATGAGCGAGACGTATGATGCGAAGCTGAAGAAAATGAACTCTTTGTTTAAATGATTGATCAGATACTTCTTTATCTTCTGAAGCTTGTGATTAAACATCTGATATAATTTGCTTTGAAAGAATGTTTCTTCATTGATCAACTCAATTTTGTGATCGTAGAAACGATGCAATGATAGCTGATCAATCATAACTCAATCGAACATGTTTAAATAGTTATGATACTCGAAGAAGAGCTTGACTTTGATCTTTTCAAGAGTCTCAACGTGTGAGAGCTTCTGCAGATTCACTTCTTCAGACTTATTTTCGACTGTAGTTATGAGTCGATCGATTTTCAAGATGATAACAGCAAAGATCTTGACATCTGATCGTTTGACTAACATTCTATATGTCGCTGTCTCTATCATTACTATGTTCATTGAACTGAAAAAGAATGATTTCAGACTGAAATAAACTGGTTTCAAACTGAACGTCAACTTAGAATTGACGCTAGTCAAAGTCGCGTCGCGCTATTTTAACTGTTTGATGAACTTCTTGTTTTAACTGAATTGAGATGTAACGAAAGTGAAAGATCTCTTCAGTATATGAGTAAAAGTCAAGCTTTTTTGTTTCGTGATTGATTTATTGCTTGAGAGTAGAGCAATCGATTTCTGACTAGTAGAGTTGAAATTCTAAAATCGAAGAAAATTGTTTTGCATATCAATTACTAGATTGATTTTGTTCATTCATATTTTTTCAAAAATCATTTGATATTGATCTAATTGAGTGATTAACATAGAAGCTGTGTCAATCGTATGATCTTGAACAGTCAGGTTTGAATAGATGGCATGAGTAATGAGTTTTTTAGCATAATGATCGTTGAATTCTTGAATTGACTTCGCTTTGATCAAAGTCAGAGACTCGATTTGCAACTGATCACAAACAATCTGCGCAATCACTTCATCAATGAACGAATAGTCAGCAGCTTCAATGTCAATCAATGACTTCAATGAGTAATTAATTTCATTGCTAGAAAGTACACATTCAGTAGTCAAAGATTCAGAAGCAAAAGAATCATCTGACATGCTCATCATTGAAGAAATTAACATCTCTTTCATCGCGTCTTTGATGAAAGTCACTAGTTTTTTGTCTCGTTATTCTTGAAAGATATTTTCTCATTCTCTTTATTCTCGAGAATGACTATCTCATGCAGACGAAGAGTGAAAGCTCAAGAAGTCGAGATATTGATCTTGTTCTAAGAGCAATTCTTGAACAAGTGACTTGAGATCTTGCAGATGTAGCAGATGATAGACGATCTTGCTGACTCAGAGGTAGAAAAGATAGTTGATCTAACATAATTGATTATCGAAGTCATCACTGACAATGAAGTAGCGCGTTTGTCAGATACGACAGTGACTTTGACAATGACAGTGCAACGTTCGCTGCGTAGCTGATAGTTGACTCGCTGTTTATTATTCACATCTTGAAGAAATTTCTTGAGACGAGAAAGCGAAGTAAAATTCTCTGAACAGACTGATAAAGCGTTCTGCAAATGATTGTTGATTTTATTCTAAAGATTGTTCATCAGAGTGCAATCATCATAATCGAGATAGCTGAATAGCTTCATAAAGTCGAAGTAGAAGACATTGAAAGACTTGTCTGCTTGTCTCAGAGCGTTGTATTCGCGTCGAGACTTTCGATTCTTATTCAGTTCATTGTATATTTCTTTTAAATGATTGAATAACTCGTAGATTGAAGTGAATAAATTCGAAGAATCAAAACGACGTCGAGTGAAGATGTGCTTCGCAACGTCATCTTCTAGCCTAAACATCATGTAAATAATACAGATAGTCTCATCATTGAATTGATCAACATTAACAATCAGCTTGTCATTCATCTTGTTTCTTCAATCTTCTCAACTTGATTCGTCTTCATCAGTGAATATAGAGAGATTTGAAAATTTGTAGAATTAATGATGTTCATTTTCAAATGAAGTGAACTTAGTAGACATCTCTCGTTGAGTATGATTCTTGATAAAAGCATGCGACTCAATATTTTGTTGAGATAGATGATTTGTAGTAGATCGAGACTCAATAGACTGTCGAGATCGAAGCTGATCAGCTGAACGTTGTTTCTCTTTGAGTTTCAACATTGTCTTTTGTAGTTGAATGTTAGTCTCTTCTAGAATGTTCATTGTCGTGCAATTGATCTTTAGTTGTTTCAATCTCTGAGTATGTTCAACTTGTAGAACAATTCAATGCTCATTGCATTTCAGAATCATGTCTTGTTGATTTCTTAACTTATTTAACATCTTGATAATCTTATTCGACTGATCAAGAGCTCACTGACGTAGTTGTTCTTCAATCTTGATGTTTCATGAGATCGCGACATTCTGAGATTCAGCTGAGACATTGAAAGAAAGAAGAAAAACTCGTTTATTTGCAATGCTTCTAAGCAGACGAGTCGTTCGTGACTCAACTGATTCAGAGTCGTGTGTCATTGTGAGAAAGATAAAGATAGATAAATAGATTTGATTGTGATTTGATTGAGTGATTGATTTGATAAATTTGAGTAAATTTGAATGTATATTTTGATGAAAGTAATTCAAAGAATTTCTTACGAATTTTCTGAATAGAAGTAGATTATTTCGTATCATCTACACGTCGATAGCAGAGTAGTTGATTAATATTTATCTAATGTTAGAAATTGACATAAAGTGAGTCATATAAGTGTAATATAACTAATAGATAAATGCTAAGAAAGAAAAGTATCTACAGAAAAGAACTCGCAGCTTATATGTGTGTTTTTGATCTCTGCGCTAGACTTGAAAGAATTGACGTCTTACACAAATGATGCAAAGACTTGATGATCTCATCTTTAGCTTGAATGCTCATTAGACTCAATTAGAGATAATTGAGATCGAGAATAAAGTCGAGAATAAATTGAGAATAGACTCAAGAATAGGTTGAGAATAGGCTCAAGATCATAACAAGCATAAAGATTGTGAAATTTGTTTATAACTTTCATGATCGCAGATCAGAAGATTTCAAAATTATCAAGATTCTAGAATGATATTTCTGTCATGATGTTACATTTGCTTGAGCATTCATTGAAGTATGCATGTATTATTGAGTGTAAATAGAGAATTTCGTCTTGATCACAGCGTTCATATTTCAGCTCTTCAAAAGAAAGATCAAATTCATGTGAGAAAGAGAATAGAAGAAAGTCATGAACAAGCTGAAGTTGACACTGATCACTGCATTGATCATGAGAAGTCTGAACTACTTTAAGCAGACAGAAGAAATTGTTCTCATCATGAACATAAGTTTTCAAGAATGAAAAGTGATGTTACAGCAGACAGCATTGAATTCTAAGAATCGACATTTCATATGATACAAAAGTGAGTTATGAAATGAGTAAGAAACAAAATATGATGCTGAGAAGTGAAAATGCAGAGATTTGATGAAGACATTGAAGAAGATTCATTACTGATTATACAACATGAAGTTCATTATTGAAATAAACATCAATACTCTGATGACACAATTGAATCAATCTGCGTCAAACTTATCAGAAGTATTGATGACATGATGATTTACTTGAATTCGCTTGTTTAATTTTGATGTTCATCATGTTCTCAATTGCAAGCATAGCGCACTTGATAAACTCTCACACAGACTCAGAGAATCTTCAGATGATGAAAATGAGACTCACAAGAAAGACATAAATAACTTCATTGATGCTCAGTTAAATTTCATTCATCTTTGCTCAGTCATTATAGTTGTTGAAGAAGACATGTCAATATTGAAAGATTTATATTCAGAATACTTTAAGAAAATAACTCATTATTTAATCTTTTTATCGCGCTCATTCAAAATGTCAACAAAAGAATTTCGAAAATTCAAACATGAAGTGCTGAAATTCATGATTCAAGATAAACATTTGTTTAAAAGATTTAACAAGACTGCTTCTGTGCAAAGAGTGATGAATCTTCAAGAAGAACATAGTAATATTCTGCAGAAACTGCATGATGAAAATGATCATCATAAAAGAAAGAGAATCTATCAAAAGATGATCAACAGATATTAATGAAAGAAGATATGAAAGAATACATGTGTATATGTAAAATTCTGTGAAGAATGTCAGTTGTAAACATCAAGATGAAAGAAGAAGATTTTGCATTCTATCTGAATCTTAAAAGTCTGAAAGAAGATTGAAATGAATGTCATTCATATGTCTTCAAGTAAAGAAAAATGATATATTGTTTTGACAAGAAATAATTTCTTGAAATGAGTAAAAGAAAGAGTTCTGAAAGCAGTAACTTCGAAAGCGATAGCGAAATTTCTGTGAGAAGATGTGATTTGCAAACACGACTGTTCAAAGAGATTTGTCATGAACGAAAAATCGAAGAACAAAGAAATTGTAGAAACGCTGATTGAGAAATATAAAATAAAGCGAATGATGATGTTAACTTATCATTCACAGATGAATAATCTTGTGAAGAGAAATCATACAGCTGTTGTGAATGTCTTGATCAAGATGACAGTCAATGAAAGCATGAGATGAGTCAGAAGTTTTGTCAATATGCTATATACAGACAAAATCATTATGTAAACTTTCATTAAAATGACTTCATATTACGTCTTGTATGACTGCAATGTCATTCTTTCTATAGAACTCAATGTTTCAATCTGACAGATTCTTTCATGAAATAATGTTTGCACAACTGATGAGTTATTGACTTTTCATACTCAACAACTTGAACGCAAAGACGAGAATTTGAAGAAGATCATGCTGCATTTAAGAAGAATGAGAAAGATTGACAAAGATGTATAAGATGATCACAGACATGTTCATATTGATTCAATTTTGAAGAATAATCTTATACTGCTGCATAACATCAAATTGAACAACATGCATATGCTGAAATTGACATAAAGATGATTGAAATCTTTTCAAGTAGTGAAGATGAACACTGAAAAAAAGTGATATAAAATTGCAGAGTTCAATGAAGCGATCTTGAAAGAAATGATTGCAAAAAATAGATTGAAAAAGCATGTGAATCAAGCATCAAAAAGTGAGATTAGTAATAAATAAAAGAATGAAGATCAGAATTTATCGATGACAACATTCATTGAGAAAATTGTGTCAGAAATTGCAATCAATGTTTTAATCAGAAATTCGAATGTGTTGCTGAATTTTATTCACTATTAACTGAAAGTTTCTATAAACTTGAAAAAAGCATCTGTTATTAAGACTTTTGTTGAGTTGAAATAAGATTATTCACATTCAAGAATGCAGCTTCAATAGTACTGTCTTGTACAACGTCACTTATATTAACTCTTCTTCTGTTCAATCATCAAGAAGCGAAGTTGATACAAGAAGATCATGAGTTGTTAAGAATATCATAAAGTCGCTTCAAGTTGCTTGAACATATGAAAAAAAAGAATGAAAATGAAGATGCAGACGTCTGCAATGTCAATACTGAATTACTTCAGTATTGAAGATTGAAAGTTTCAAAATGCTTTAATCTTAAATGAACAAAGCGAAACTTTAATCAATTCGCAGAGTACGCGCTAAAGTTCACTGTATAATGATTAGAGTTAAAGATTGAAAATATATCAAGATTGACTTAAACAATACATGATAAGATAACATGATGCTACATCAAGTTAATTTAACTCATGTGATGCGTAGCAGATAACATAGAAAAATAATCAATCAGTCAGCTGAGAGATTTGTTACTAATATTGAGTCATCAACACTCTTCAGCTATGACAAGCGCAAGTCGCAGAAGAATTATTTGCAAAACTGCAAGCAATTTCTACTAGCGCTGAACTTTAAAAGATTCAGCATGTATTTTCTATCTTTCAACATAATTATCATCTTTGTTATTTAAACTTGCACTAAAACGTCTAAAAATCTTACGTATTTCATCATCTCTGTTATTTGAACTCATATTAAAACGACTAAACATTTCATATAACTCTTCACTCAGCAGTTGTTTTCTTAGACATTCAAAGTTTACATTGAAGCTTTTGTCAATGAAAGCTCTTACACATTTTCTCAGAAGAATCTCATTTAAATTCTTTAACTATCTTTACTTTCATCATTTCAATGACATTCATTAAAGCAAGCTCTGTGATAACGTTGCATCATCTGAGATACTTCATAAATAATCAAAAAGAACTAGTTGATTACTTGAACTTTCTGCGCACAGAATAAGAATGACAAACAGCAATTTATCAATTTTGAAATCAGATTATGCAATTACATGTCAATGTAAAGAATCTGATGTACAGCTTCATGAAATTTCTTGATAACAACTCAATTTATTCAAGAATGACTAGTAAGAAAGAAGAATGAAAGACAATGAATATTGAACATGAGAGAATTGAAAAAGAGAGAAGAGATATAGCTGAGACAAAAAGAATCATGATGAATAGATAAGACTTGAAGCTACTGAATCTTTGAATTTCAAAGAAAGATTCTTCATTGTATTCAATAAAAAGAGAAGCAATGAATAAAATGTGTGCAATCATCGCAAGAATTCAGAATGAGCATCTGATCAAAGCGATGATGAAACAAATAATATATCATAGAGTGATGCAAATAACTGTCAGCAAAGATTGAGTTTTGATCTTCTCATTTTCACAATTCACAGACTTCAACAAATTGATTGCAAATCAGATTGAAGTTATGTTAATAAACAAGAAGTTAAATCACATGAACTGAAGATGAGTAAAATCTGACTTGCTATGTGAGCATATCAGCGACATGATCTTGAAAACAAATCATGTCGAGACTGTTTTTAGCTCATCAGCAATCTTGCAGTTCAATTTTGAAAAAAGATCAAGATCATTAATACTGTTATTGCAATCAAGATGCTCATCAATAATGTTAAAGAATGAAGACTCATACTTCATGTTGATTGCAAGCAATGTAGTAATGATTTCAGATCTTAATTCATCAATGTTAGCAATGCAAAGTTTGATGATAAGATTTCATCAATCATCAAAAGTTATCACATCAATCTCTTTTGACATGATCACTTCGTTCACGTCATTAAATTCTTCAAGAACATCACACATACATCTTTTTATATCTTTTCATTCTTTTATCTTGATTGCTTTGACGTTCTTGAAGCTAGCAGAATATAATGAGCAAAGACTTGCTTTCTCGCTAGATGTAATCATGAATAATGAAAAGATTCTTTTACAGTACAGCTTAGAAACAGAAATGAGTGATACTGCAAGTGTCTGCAAGAAAGCTATCATTGCAACAATGATAGAAAGCATATGATCAAAAGTTCAATGATTACATTATCAAATCATCGAAAATATCTGAGAAATGAAAGAAAGTAAAGCATGCTTCTGCATATAAATGTTTCATATATAAAAGCAAAGACTCGATTATCTTGATTTGATATCTTCAACTGTGACAATGAAGTTGCTGAGAGAATATCGCTTCAAAACTAAGAGTGAAGAAATGTTTGTATATCATTCATATCTTCAGAAGCTGAGAAATAAACTCAAGTTACTGATGAATGAGTTGTTATTTAAAATACTTATTGATCATATAAATATCATATACGACTATAGATTTCAATTAAATTTCGTGAAAATTGATGTTACTTTTACAGACTGATTTCGTTGAGATAGTCATTTCTTTCACTTCATTGACTCACTATAACTATTTTAACTACGATTGTATATGTTACAAAACTACAAGATTGATATGTTTCTGATTTGTAACATGTTCATAAAGAAGATTAAGTATCAGAAGTGAAAGAAAAACAATGTAATAATATTATCAAATGTGTTTGATTAAATATTGAATGATAACACATGAGTTTTAATAAGAGAGAAACTAAACATGTACTTATGACATTTGAGAAATGACTTAGATCTTACAAATCACGACTGATTGAGAACAACTATGTACATCATGTTGCAACAACTAGTACGTCAGAATATAGTGTATTATCTCATTACTGTAACATAAAACATGTGAATCTGAATGTCAATAATTTGATGAGTGATAGAGAATAAAGTCAAATTCAGAGCACAGCAATGTTTGCAGATGAATCAATTAATAAAGATGATGAATTCATTCTTAATTTACATCTTTGCATGAAAAAATGATGAAAAGAAGTGATCAAGCGAAATCTAGCAACGAATGAATATACTCACTGCGTAGTACTCAAGATGTTCAATGAGAATGATTCACGAAGATCAGATCTGAAATGAGTGAATCAGTCTTACTTTGCAGACAGTGTTCATTTCTGAATGTCACATTTATCACATGATAATAAAGATAAATTTGATAAACAACGCATTGCAATGCTCATTTATCACACAGCGATCTTCAAAGATGAAGTCAACATGAAAATTGTGAAATGTAAAACTAAGAATGAAGTGATCATTGCACTACGAGATTAAAGACTCATCGACGCGACTTCTTTTGAACTAGAAAACGATAAACAAGAGAGAGTATCATTTTATTATTCTGTCATCATAAGAATTTGAGAAGTATGTTTGACTTCAAACATGCTGATAGATCTTCGAAGCTGAAATTCAATGAAGATGTTGAAAGAGAGAAGTCTTTTGTTTGATCAGAATCTGAAGCAAGTAAAAGAGTTTGTTGAATTTCATTGAAAATCTGCATTGAATCAGATGAGAAGAGTTCACGAAAGAATGAAAGAGACAAAGATTGCAGTCTATGAGTTTAAATTTTATTTCTACTGCGTCAAGAATGATATTAAGTCAATGAAAGATGATGAATGAAAGCATTCAAGAACAATTGCTTGAACGTTAATGATAGATTGTATTCTTTCTGTTTTCTTAAATGTTGATGAATAGATTGTTTTCTTGCTGTTTTCTTTCTGTTTTCTTCTTGATTCTTTCTGTAATAATCAAGAAATGATCACTAATTAAATGAAGAACGAATGTTGTAAGACTGCTTGCATCATTCTCATGAGATAGTTAGTAAGAGAAAAGAGATCGAGATCTGAGTCAATGATAAAAGAGTTGAAAGACGTTTTTCAAGTGTACATATAGATGTCATTGCAACTTGTAGATAAAAAGATGAAAATATACACGTTTTACAGTATCTGTTAAGATCATGCCTAGAGCAAGTCATAAAAATACGTGTAAATCAGATGATATACAAGTAAACGAGAATTCAAAGCTAAAGAGCGAGATCTACAAGTGCAAAGACTATATGTACAGAGAAAAGCGAAGCGCTAAGTTCGATAGAGTCTTAGTCTCGCTCAAAGAACACGTATTTCAGAAGAAGACTGAGCACGCTCGTAACAGTATCTTTTTACTAGCATGATCATTGCACATGTTTGTTGTTTGCTTTCTCTGTTGCTTCAATGCAACTTTCTATATTGCATCTGTACTCTATTTCTCGACAACGCATGTCAGATATAACTGCTTTTCTGATTTAACATTTAGTTTTTACTCGCTATTCATTAATTTAAACAATGAGTGTAACGTTCTTATGACTGTCGCGATTTTCGTTTGCACATGAACTTTGAAGTTAAGCTTTCAATTCAGTCAGACTTCTAATCATCATATACATGTCTTTGATTTTATGATCATGTTATTGAGTAGAATAATCATTTGATTGAATGTTGTCTTGTGACTTTCAAAGTGTATCAATTCAGATTTCGAGTCATTGAATTGCACTGCGTTCTTCTCAGCTCATGTGAAAGCGATTTTTCCTGCGTTTTTCAGCATTTTCACATTCTTATCAATATTTCTTCTCTCAATGTATAGCATCACGTTGTCAATATAGCTGAGTGACTGTAAATTTTCAAACTTTGCGCGAATCTTTGAAAACAAGTATCGAATATAAATTAGAAATAAAATGAGCGAGATAAATGAGTCTTGTGATATTTCTGTGCTTATTTTCTTCGATTTCTGACGTTCATCGTCAAATGCTAAGTTAATAATTTGATTTTGTAAAAAACATTTTACTTAATTAATTAAATTGATTGATATTTTCAATTTAATTAATATTTTGATCAGCTGTTTCAATGTTACATGATCAAAGACTTCTTTGACATCTAGAAGTAAACAGATAAGCGTATTTTCTCAACTTTTCATCATTTGCACATCATGTACTAAGTTTAGTACTGCATCTATAATTGATCTTTGTTTTCTGTCTCTCATTTGATCAAAATTTAGCAGCTTGTCGTTAATTTCAGCTGTGTAAAACAGTTGCATTACTATTATTTTTTCTGCTACTTTGTCTAAACAGTTTAGCAGCGTAATAATTCTGTATGTCTTTGAAATTGAATAATTCAACTTGTCTGATTTTTTTAGAATAATTCTCGTGTCTTCACGTCATATTTTCGAATGATAGTTGTTTTCAATCAAATCTGAGTACATTAAATTGAAGATTTTCAATATAGTCTTGTACGCTTGCTGTATGATTGCAAATAACATATTATCTGATTCAAGTGCTTTTCTGAGTGTTGAGAAGTTAATAGCGTGCTTGATTTTCTCTTTGATAACTCTTGATCACTGTATACTTTCGTTCAATAGTAATTCTTCATTGATTTGAATTTTCAAAGATGATGAGTATATTGCTTTCAGAAATGTCTTGCACTTTTCATTGAATTCAATCTTCAATTCTTTTTGCAAGTTTTGTATCGAGAATAGCTTTTTAATTAGACGTGATTTAGTGAACTTGTATGTCTGAAACACTTTTTTTTCTTCAACATTGTTTAAAAAATTGATTCAGAATTGATTTTTGATCAACTTTATTACATCATGATACGAATTTTGCATTTGCACTATCTTTGCTCATGCATCGTCATTTCTGCATGTTTTTCAGATTCGCTTTTTTGACGATAACGTCTTTTGCATTTTGATGAATTCATTATTTCATCAAAGTTTTGATTTTACGCATATTCGCTGTTTAAATACAAATAATTTCACTGTATTCTTGATGCATTTCATCAAGTAAATGACTTTTGCTTCTAAACTTATGATTTTTTGCATCTTGATAATTATTTTGTCTTTCATCTTTTGCAAATGTTCATCAAAATCTTTTCAGTTAACTTTTTGCAGATTGTATGACACATTCAATGAATTTTCAATCAACTTTATCTTTTTCATAATTATTGTAAATAGAATTACTTCATGATTGAATTCTGTATTTGCATTCTCATTTATATATCAGTTCTTGATGTGATTGCACATATTCTTTGATGCAAATGTTAAATCAAGTATCGAGCTTGACTGACTTAAATAGCTGTGATATGTGTCTATATCAGAAGTGTTAATCAGATTGCACTTATGTAAATTTACTCAATTCATTAACGCTTTCGTTTTAATAGAGTTTGAAATTTTTGCGTTTCATCAGCTATGATGTGCATTAAAGTCTTTGATGATAATAACTTTTTGCTCAGAATTTAGCATAACTTTTGCTAATTCTCGCTTAATTGTGTATAATTGCTCATTATTTGTATTCTGTGACTTTTCATTGTAAATATTAAACAATAAAATTCAGAGAAGAATTTTATTGTTCACTATTGATATCGCTTGCATATTTTCGCTATTGACTATGTCTGATCTTGATGTGCATGTAAATTTCTTTACGTTTTTCGTAACAAATATCAGTACTCTGACATAAGTATTCTGAACATTTGATTTGATGCAAATAAACGATGAATGCAAAATTGTTATATTCTCATCTTTCATTCATAATTCTTGTAGTATAATAATATCTGTCTTGTTTTTCGCAAATTTTATGCATGCATGCGTAATTTGCATTGATCTTACGTAATTGTGCTGTAGAATTTAAATATTCAACGTGTTTGCAAAGCTTTCATCATTTGCGTTGTTTTGTGACATTTTGAATGCAATACTCATTACAATTTCGTGACTAAATGATCTTTTTGTGAGTTAATAGACTGAGTTGTCTGATATGTTTTGCACATTACGCTATTTACAAAGTGTGCATTTTGATAGTTGCAGCATTTATAAATCATGTGATTGCATGATTACTTGTCTTTGCACGTAGGTAATTGACATTTATGATCTCAGATCTGATGATTTCGCTCACAGTACAAGCATCTTGATGATTTATTGCATTGATTCTGCAAATGCTTGAATGTTTGACATTTTTGACATTGATTATTTCATTGATAGTCTCGATATTCAACTGTTTGATATGTTGATCTTGCAGTTAAGAGTCATTTTTTCAGATATCTTTGCACTTCTGCTTTGATTCTAAATGCTAAGATCATCGATGCATGTTTGTTTCATGATCAATTTTCGCTCTTCAATAATTATATAGAGTTGATTATTAGTTTCAATTCGAAATTGTACGACTTTAACTCAGTTTTTAGATTTTTCATTTCAGTTTTCGTGTTGAAGATTTCGATTTTCAGACTGTGTATGATTATTTTGTGTCATTTCTCGTCTTTCTTAATGTTTTTAACATCAAAAACATGATTTCATATTGCTCTTTGCGCTAGTAAGACGTCTACAATGTATTTTTTCAAGATTGTCAGAACAATGTTATTTTTCTTTTGTATTTTGACTATCATGATGACTATTAAATCGATTTTCGTCTTTTTCAATGTGTTATTCATTGAATCTCGCATTTTCATTATCTTTAAATTTCAGTTCTCATTTTTGAGATTGACAATGAGTCTTCTTTTATGATATGATATTTCTTGTGATTTTGACGAGAATTTCTTGATAATCAGGTTTCATTCATCTGCATTTGCATTCACATTTGCATTTGTGTTTGCATTTGCATTTACGCTTGTGACTTGAGCTGCTTTTTGCATATATATGAGCTTCTGCGTTGGTTTTTGCGAATTTTGCATGACTTGCAACGTTTGCAAAATCTGCATCTTCTGCAAGATTTATGAATTCTCTGTCATTTGCTTTGCATTGATTCTCTTTTTAATGTTTTCAGCATTCTGTTGAATCAATTGTAGAATGATCTTCAGTTTGTTATTTGTTTAACTTTGAAGTCGATCAATTTGCTTCTAAATCGAGTTTTCTATGATTTCATCACATGCTCTTTGAATGTAAATTAAGCTATGATTTATAGTCTCTTTCTGTTCTGATATTGCTTGTCTTAGCTGATTGACTGCAAATTTAATTCTTTCGCGCAGTCTCTTTATCTGCATCTTTTTAAAGATGACATTGTAGTACTTGCTAGTACTAACTTCGATGCTAGCTTCTTTTTGCGAACTTTTCATTGCTTTTCGCTTTTTCATTTCTTTGAATTTCACAATCGCTCATGTTTGCTCTCTTTGCTGCGAATTTGCATTTCACAAATTGATCGTATTCTTGTCATTATGCACATTTGCATGTGAATTTAGCATCAATGCATCAAGTGAACTAAACATGTATTACGTTTTTCTATTTGCTGATGTGAGCGATTTTTGTTGACTGCAAAATAAATCGACAATGTCGTTCTGCAGTTGTTTGCTTGTTGATAAACTCATGCTAAGTTCATCTCATAGGTTTATTTCAATCTTTAACGTTGACTTTTTGATTTTTATCATCAACATTTTAAATTTTGACGCTGAGCTATTGCTTCTGCTGAGTTTCGCATTACTATTCGCGAAACGAAGCGAGAAAAAGTGTATAAAGCGACTCTTTATATTTCTTTTCATAGAGGATTTTTTCGAGTTTCAAGCTTCGAACTTCTAGAAAATTCACTTGACATCACTTAAATATTTCTTTAATCTCTTACTCAGAGCATTTCACGTAGACAGTAACTTTTGTTACGAATGTGTTAAAGATTAAACTCTAATCAATTCACAGTGAACGCTAGCGAGTTCACTGCGTATTGATTAGAACTAGTTAATGATTTAGTCGAAAGCTGATCTAGATCTGACTCAGATTTGATCTAGATCTGACTCAGCATCTTTTTTCTTTTCTAGCATCTTCTAATCAGCTTCTATTGTCTTCTAGACAAACATACTTCTTTGTATTACGAGTAGTTAACAGATGTCTATGACAAATACATTTAGACTGATCGTCGAGCCGAATTTTCATATCTACATTCTGACTCGACTCAAGTACTTGAGTCAAACATCTCGATTCGACTTGAATACTTGAGTTGAACATCTCAACTCGACTCGATATTGATCTCGAGTCGAGTCAGAACTTGCTGACTCGACTCGACTTGTTAAGCAATCGAATATAACGTCAAGAAAGCTAAATATAGAAATTTTTCCGATTTTTTCGCCTTTGCATTACCTTTTTGCATTACCTTTTTGGTAGAAAGTCATAAAGAAAAACATGAAGAGAAACATGAAGAGAAACATAAAGGGAAACATGAAGAGAAACATGAAGGGAAACATGAAGATCATTTGATAGAGAGCTATGATAGAAAGCTATGATAAAGAGTCATGAAGAAAAGTCATAAAGAAAAGTCATGAAGGAAAGTCATGAAGAGAAGCTATGATAGAGAAGCTATGATAGGGAAACATGAAGGCTATTTGGTAGAAAGTCATGGTAGAAAGTCATAATAGAGAGTCATAATAGAATATCTACCTATTTATCTTCATGTCTTGGCGAATCGAGTCGAAAATTTCGAGTCGATACTCGATTTCAATTCTCTGACTCGACTTAAATACTTGAGTTGAACATCTCAATTCAACTCAAATACTCAAGTCAAGAATTCTGATCTGAATCGAGTCTTGACGAGTCGAGAACTCGACTCGACCTCGATGATTCAACTCGTCGCGATCAGTCTAAATACATTTCTTTATGTTGCAAACATCTTTCAAGCAAACATATTTCTTTGTGTCACAAACATCTTTCAAGTAAACATTTTTCTTGTGTTTCAACATGTTCTCTTTGAAACTAACGTCGAACCTGAATAAACTACTATATAGAGTAAGTTCTTCTTATCTTTTGTATCTTCTTTCTTCTGTATTCTTAAAGTCTTAGTTATAGCTATCTTTATAAATCAAACATTTTAGTCACGTATGCACTCTGATTAGTTTCTAGACACGATTTCAACATTACTTTAAAAATTTGTTAATTACATGATACTGATTTCTATACTCATTCAAATCAACTCAACTGACAACGAAATGAGTATAAAGAAATTTGTGTATCTGATGATCAAAAACATCAAAAGACAAAACAACATCAAGAAATCAATAAAATCAACGAAAACATATGATCATGTGATTGCTAGAGAATCTATCGCTTAGTCAGTAGCATCAGTTCAAATTAATTGATAGAATCAAGAGATTAAGATCTTGATTGCTTGAGAATCATCAAAAAATCTCTCAAATCAGCAACATTCTTCTTTGAAAACTATATTGACGTTTTGACAAAGAGCTTGAGTAGCTTGTAAGCTAGTGAGCAACGACATCTGAATCTTAATGTGCTTGAAACGCATATGCTAGCTACTAAAACAGACACTTTTCATAATTCAGTAATTAGCTGATTTAGCAACATAGATCAATTATCAGTCAGTCATTAACTGATTAGATCAGCTACAAGCTGATTCAACAGAGTAGAACTTGTATCAAGCTATCGTGCGTTCATGATTCTGCGTGATGTTTATCTTAGTAAGCTTCAATTTTACTTCATTCATTTCTCTCATTACAGTTATTTAATTATCATACATCATGTCTGTCAGTGATCGTGCAAAACTCATCTTTCTACAACGTTTACAGTCTTATTTATCATCAGTTTTAATTACAGCAGTTGAACATGCTCACAGCAATCTCATGTATGATTATCAGTCTGCACAGGTTTGAAATAGATTAAAACAGATTGATTACGCCTCTCTTTTTCTGCAATTGAAGATTTCAACTTTGATTGATCAGAATGCAAAGATCTTTGAGCAGAAGATTAACGAGACTGTGAAACAATTGATGATGAATATATATGATAATTCGATTCAAACGTTCGATACTGAGAAGAAATAACATCTCATCGAAATCATCATCTACGCGAAACTTGTCATCAAATCTATTCTTCGCTTGAAAAATTGAATCAAAGCTTTCATTCACTCGAAACATTCTTCTTCAATGACAGAAAAGACATCAATAGAAGAAAAAAGTGCTAATGTATATAGAAAGAGAACACTATCTCAAGAATTTACAGCTCTCTTCAACAAGTTGTGAACTTCTACTGACAGACGTCGTGTGTAATGCGTCAGATGCATTGAAGAATGCATAAAGTAAGTAGAAATTTCATTCAACGAATGAGCAGACATTATGATTAATAGATTAATTAATTTTAGATTTTCTCATCATCTGAACTATATAAGTTCTTGTATGTCGCTAGCTGCTACACAATCAATCTCATTGTTTACATATCTTTACAGTGAAATTTCAGTCACTTGTTCATTCTCAATACTTTGTCATCATAATCATGATTAAACGCTATTGACTGAAATGTTTTAATCATTCATATATGCTTCATTCAACGTGACTATATGCTTTTCACTCATTTTCTTCAATTTATTTCAATCTGCTTCAATTTATCTCAATTTACTCTAATTTATCTCAACTTACATAATGTTGAACTTTCTTCATTATTGAGTGAATTTCGCCTTTTCTCGTCTGTCTAAGCTCGTAAGCTCGTTCATCTTTTGAGCTCTCTTTTTCAGAAAATTCTCTTCGTATAAGTTGTTGAATGTATCTCAGTCGATGTAATTATTCACGTAAAAGAACTTCTTGCTTTCAGTTAATATCAGATGTACACTTCGTAGTATAGTACTCATATTGTAAAATCGTCGACATTCAAGATATCGAGACTTCTTGACAGTATTCTTCGATCATTGCTCGACTTCTATCATATCATGTAAAGCATCAAGTACTTTGTTGTTTTTAAGCTTTAACAATTCTATTAAAGCTTTTAAATATTGCACAGATTTCTCATTGTCATCTTGACGAAGCGAATCATGAACAGTGATTATAATTTGCAATTGTCTCATCAGTCTATCATTCAGAGCTTCGACTATGTCAGAATTTTCTTGATCATTCTCAGCATACTCTTGAACATAGATGTAATCACGTTTTCAATTCAACATTTATTTCTGTCATGCAGAAATACATCAAATTCACTTCAATGTAAGCTTCTCAGAGTCTGTTAAGTCTTTATCTTTACATCTTCAGCATTCAATCAATGCATGAACAGAAACAAAGTAATCATTTATTCAGAAGAAGTCGATTTCTTTTCGATTCATTTAATACTTGTTTGACTTTATTTCTGATTTCTTGCGTCAAGATTCTTTTATAAAAATCGACAATTCATTCAAGAAATTCTCAATATATATCATCTTCGCTATTTCAGAAGCGATGCGTCAGAATCGAAAATTACTAAATCAGTTTCATCGTTGATTTGAATTCATTTCTGACAAATCTCATTCAAGCTGTGTTAAATCAAGACTTCTAGAAGACTTTGTAATCATGACTTTCATTCTTTTGTCAATCTCTGATCTGAACATGATTAAATCATGAAGAATGATATTTTTCATTGTTAACATATTGACTCGTTAAATATTATGATGCAATATCTGCATTTGAAAGTTCTCTCGCTTGTTTGTAAGATCATAATAATCTTTGATCAGAAATTTATGTGCAATCTTCATGTAAGATGTGTCAAAATCATCTGCATCTTCGTATCTTTAAATTAAATTCATATAATGAGAGATCATATGAAACTTGAGATAGTTAAAGTTCTCATCATGTTTAAACTGCTTGAATACTTCTTTTAAAACGTTAATTCTGTATATTGCGTTGTTCATGTAATGCAAAGACTCGTTATCATGCAATTGATATTGAGTCATTATCATGAAGTTCATAAAAGCTTAAGCACAGTACAACGCATCTGATGCTTTTCTAATCAATAATGAAGTGACAATCGCAATAAGCTGATGCATTATTGTCTTTTGTTCGACGTTGATTTATTGCTTCATGAATAGAAAGTTGTGAAAACATCTTAGCTCTGAATATGAAAGAACTACTCGAAATCTTTGATTCAATTGCACATCATGTGTTATGTTTACAATTATCTGTGAATCACACTTTCTTTTAAGACTGATTGTTGATGTTATATTCTTAATGATCATTTTAAGTCATTGAATTAGATACATCACTGTATTTTTCAATAACTGATGCAAGATGTCAATCATCATGATGATGTGAATATTGACAAGTTTATGTTTTCAGACAAAGTTTCACACTGAGTGTACTCACTTAACATCGCGCTTGATATCTGCTTTAAAGTGTGAATTCTTTTCTTGATGTTTAATTTGAATCAATGTATTCTCATGTGTTTGAGCTTTTCAGATTGTCTGCAGATTATTGCGTTGATTTGATGAAATGTGACATATAGTGCACTGCTCTTCATTTTTGATTTTCGTAATAATGATCTGCTTTTCATAGTTGATTATAAATTCGACAATGATAGAAAAACACTGTCGAGTATAATCATTCACACAACAAACGTGAAATTCTCTTCTAGTTAATTTCTCAAGTGCTAAAGAACGAGAACATTAGCAAGAAAAACTCTTCATTCAATTGAATAGTTTAAACTCACGTTTTAATATTATCTTCAGTAAGTGATGATATAACTTACATTTCAGATTTTCATTTGCATGTTTAGTCAAAGAAATAAACTTTAATAATATAACACTAAATTTATTTTACTTTCATTAAGTTGCTCAATTCAGATTATCAACGATAATATATACAGATCATGCGAATTTATTCTTATGATGTTGAGTTAACATGATTTTGTTTATAGCTAACAGTATTGAAATTATAGTGTCATTTTCAGAGATCAGTGCTTGCGTATTTCATCATCAGATATCGATGTGCATTTTCATGTACATTCAATTTTCACTGATGTTGTATACTTTGATTGATGCATATTTCAAATTACTTTCAAATGAATGATGCTTCAAGAGAAATTTCAAGACGTTTATCACGTTTCTGTACTGAATCTTGAATATATCTGTTTCAATCTTTGAGTTCATCAATGAGATCTTCAAAGATGTTTCGAATCAATTATCATCAAATATTTCGTAAAATATATTATGTAAAATGCTTCTAAATTGATTTGCATTCTTGAAGATATAATCAGCATGATGAGTCTTGTGAAACGAGATCTTGAAGTATTGATTAATATCTTCGCTACTGACTTTCATGTTCAGAAATCACTGTGCAAGAGAAAAATCTTTCTCATTTAAAAAGAGAAGTCATTCTGATTGAAGACTGTCATTTAAAGATGATCGTGAATCTTGCTTGAGTTTACTGTAGTTTGAAATAATTCTTATGAATCTGATATATTGTTCTAGTGATTCATCGATGCTTCGTTTCTTTGTATCATTCATCTCATCATAATTGTTTACTTTGATGAATGAGAAAGTATATGACAAATTGATAAATCTTTTAAGATCAAGTGATATTCATGCAATTGAATTTCGAAAATGCTTCTGATCATCTGAAGCTTCTACGTTTTCTTCTGTACTTTGCTTGAAGTCAGAGACATCAATATCATTCATCATGATCATTTCATGTCATAAATCAGTCTGAAAGTATTTGCATGTATCTGTATACTCATTGACTGCTGAGTTCTTTTTTCTTAAATATTTCTCGAAGAACTGCACGTCATTTCACAGCGTTGAACAGTGATTAAAGTGATATATCAGATCTCATGTAATTCTCAATATCATTTCATATGCATGACAATTTTGCTTCAGACTTGAAGCTGATTTCAATGAAGTAAATTGTAGTGAAAGAGACAACAAAAAGTATTAATTGACACGTTTGACAAATTGTATCACACTGTCACTATTTCTAATCAGAATCTTTGTCAATACAAGTACGTTGAACTACAAAATGTCAGAATAGCATGCAATACAAAGAATAGAATGATCAGAAATTAATAAGATCTGATATAGCAGTAAAAGCAATAACTCTTGTTTTACTTCTGATTAAGCAATTTGTTCTTTTTTACTTGAAGCTCTCTGATGAAAGTAAATTTTCCTGAATTACAGCGAGTTTAAGATAAATTATTGTAAATTTAAAATGCTTTGCACATCTTAATATTTACATCAAAATTTGTGAGTTGAAAGCAAATTTTCCTAAATTATCATCGATTTGAGATAAATTATCGTAAATTTGAAATGCTTTGCACATTTCAATATTTATCTCGAAATTTGTGAGTTGAAAGCAAATTTCCCTAGATTATCATTGATTTGAGATAAATTATCGTAAATTTGAAATGCTTTGTACATTTCAATATTTACTTCGAAATTTGTGAATTGAAAGCAAATTTTTCTAGATTATCATCTGTTTGAGATAAATTATCGTAAATTTGAAATGCTTTCACAAAATGCTTAATCAGCTAGTATATCATAGTTATAGTCTCTGCGCTTTGATAATTCTGTAGAATATTAGAGATCATTTTATATAAAGAGAATCTAATGTGCAGTACTCTTCAGATTGATGAGAAGATGAATTCAGATAATTTGTTGTCAAAGTGTGTTGTAAGCAAATTTGCTTTCACTTAGCATAATTTGCAACATGAAAACAAAAGTTGATCTTTGCTTCATTTTTAACTTATCAATTCACAATTCTTTGTTCTTCTGATACTTATTATCGTGATAAGCACTCTCACTTTATCTGTTGCAAAGCTCAATTTGTACATCATCTGTCATCAGCGTGTAGTGAAATCTGTAAGTGGTTCAAAATAGAGAAAATGTCACATGTACTTTTATCTCACTTCTCAACATCATGACAGTAATCATCTTACATTCTATTATATGACTTCTAGAAATTCTCAGAATTAACAATAATGTTTGCGTATCTGCTAGTCTTTTAATATGTCACGAAGATTCAAGTTGATTTCAGATACGCTTGCAAACTTCAATTATGATGAGATTTCGTTAAATTGAATCAAGATAATGATCACTCAAGATCTTGTCATCAATGATGATAAGTATGATGCATTGAAAATACACATTAAACAAATGCTGAGAGATGCAAGATTACTCAAAACATCACTTGATAATAAAATCGAAAAAGAGACAGTCAGAAAGATTGCAATCATTATAAATGATGAACTCTCACATCTTCTGATAAAAGATCATCAAGTAACATGAAAAGATGCATGTCTTATAAAGTGAGTGAGACGAATAAACAGTAAGAAGAGAGATAAAGCAACGAGCATAAAGACAAAGAAATCTGCTCATCTGATTAAGCAAGCACAATTCAGTTCAGTCTCATCATTCATCTTATTGATGATGATTGACTTTGATCACATGATCTTGACTTCGAATGATACGATGAATAATAAAATGATTCATCATTCACAGCTTTTTATAGTGAATGAAAAGCAGAGCAATCTCACTTTGAAAAGTGTCAATTTCGATAATTATCAAAGACAGCTTGTTAGCAAGACAATGTTCAACTTCAAAAAGAAGAAAATTATTTATGAAGTCAAGAACTTCGAAAAAATTGAGATTAGAAATGCAGTCAACTTTTATGTTGCATTGATAGATATGACAAAGAAGAAGATATTCTACTACATCTTTTGAATTCAAGCTATAGAAAAATGTAAGAGAAGTGAACATGAGAATTTCATGCAGTGTTTGAGCAACGCAGTCAAAAGTACAGATAATTTCACTTTATTCAAGATCTCATCAGAAGATGAGAGTGAATAACTCATCACAAAGAAGCAAAAGCTTTGCAGAGAAGCTCATCTCAATGTTTTGATAGTGACTTTCGAAGTTTTCAATGTTGTCAAGACTGTCAATCTCAATGAATTACTTTCTTCAACAACAGATTCTTTGACAACTAATGATGACTTGAACATGAAGAAAGTGATGAAATACAATCAAGAGCACATTGAACTGTCTTTCGTCATCAACTTTATTGATATTACTCAGACGTAAGTGCGAATGCAAAGCAATCATGTAGTAAAACATGTTAACTTCATGATATAGATTCAAAAATTTGCAGAAACAATAAGCATGCACTCAAATGAACGAGAATATATTTCTTAAAGTTTTGCAGTTTTGAAAACGCGATCTAAGCTGTACAGACATCAACGATAAGAAAATTGACAAAGATGCAGATGCAGATCAAAATGTGCAAATAGAAAGTATAATACAAATTCTACTACTCGTACAAGCGTTAAGAATATATTGACAACTTCATGTTGAAAGAATGATTCAATATAAAGAGTTTCAATGCGATTAAATGAAAATGAGAAAGATAAGTCTTCTTTACTTCTTGAAGCTACAGACAGAATAACATACTTACTTTTCTTTATTTGCAGATTATTCAAGTCATAGAATTGATAGTGATGAAGCGTTGACTTTATCTTGCTCATGCAAAAGTCAGTCTCTTTCATGAGAAGCTCAATGATAAACATCTGCTTGTCAAATCTCAGAAATTTTCTTAGAATCTCAAGATGAAATGTTCATCAGATGAGTCATGATCAATGATCTGTTTCTGCATGAAGAGCAGTTTCACAACGATGCTAAGATCAAATCTTGAATTGATTCTGATTCTGCTGTCTTTGATCTTGATATCGAATTGACAGAGCGAATTCGCAAAGACATTAACATCTGTGTCACGTCTTGATATCAAACTGTATGTGAATCATTGCTCTGAAAAGAACAAGCTTCTCTTAAAAGATTGCTTGCTGTTTCAAGATTGAAAGAAGATAGAAACAGATGAGAATGAGATCAATGTGACAGTGACAACTCTCATAAAAGAACAGAAATGACTTGTAATGCTGACTGAATCAAAGTCGTACAAGACACATGTAAAGTATATCATTATCAATCAAAAAGATGTTTGAAATGAAATCAACAAAAGTAAAAGAAGAGTAACTTTGTATGATTCGTGAACATGCTGAAATTGAATACTAAGAAATGAATTTCACATGAAGAAAAGCAGAGATTCTAAGCATTTTACGAGCATTCAAATGTTGTATGCACTTCGTACTGTGAATTTATTCAAGCACATCTTTTGAGATCTCATCAGACAATTTAGATCACTATGTGAAGATTCTGAAGCACTTTGATGAATGAAAGAATGAACACATTTTAAAGTTAAGCAATTCAGAGAAAGTGCTGTCATAAAGCAAATCAATGTTCAATGCATTAAAACGTAAGCATGATGTACAGATGAATAATGAACTGCAGAAAATCGCAAGAAAATTTGATAGACTTCTCACTCTTTTTATGATTCAACGTTTATCATCAATGAATTGATTTAACGCTCTCTGCATGAAGCTATCTTCTCATGAGATGCAAGATGTAAACTGTTCAATCATTGAAAAGTATAAAGAGATGCACGTAAGACTTGAGAACAAGACTGCAAGAAGTGTAAAAGAAGAGCTGTGAATATGTGTTAACAACTGAGTATCAGATAACAAGAAGAAATCAATGCTTATGTTCTTTTTTTTCAACTTTGTTCAGATTTCATAACAGATGAGACTGTGTATTACATTCTCATATCTTGTTGAATTGAAGACAAAGCACAATTTGATGTTTATTTAAACTGAACTTGTTCATAATAAATGACTGACAGTTGTTGATAACTGTTTCTACAATGATAATATTGAGAAACTGTATGAATCAAGCAGCAAGTTACAGCGAGTCATGAAGATATTGAACAAATTTATAATCATTGAAGATGATCAGAGAAAGAGAATTCTGATAATGTTCTTCTCTTCGATCATAGCAAAGATCATCTGATTGATACGTCTACTTGAATTCTCTTGATCATAATTTCTATGTTTTGCATCATGCATGATGTTTTCAACTCATTGAATATTGAGTATATCTATCTCTTTACTAACAACGAGCTAGTATTTTATCAAGATTCATGAAATAAACGTTGCATTCTTTCATAGCGATTTAAGTCTTGAAAATCGACAGAGCTTAATCAATAGTTTTCAAGACATGAAAGAGAATGATTTTGATTTCAATATTCTGATTGAAACTATTGAAGTTTTAGAAACAAATTACACTTTTCATTGTACATTTCAAATGATACTGATGAAGTTCAACTATATGATTTAAATAAAACAGCAGACTTTTTTTTGAATCAGTAAATATAATCAAATCACGAAGAAGATGTAAGCATATCAATTTTATACTTCGAAATTTGATGTTGAGAGACTTATTAAAGATCATCAGACGTGACGTCAGATCTTTCAAAATGATACATATGATGATAGTAGAATGAAAGAAATGAGTGATGAGAAGATGAGAAAGAATAATCAGATATTAGAGACTGTGTGAGAGACTTTAGTTTAATGCTTTTGCTTTATAGTCTGTTAATTGTTATCAGCGAGTCGTTGTTAGTTATTTCAGTCAAAAGAAGTAATCGTTGACAGCAGAAGCATAGACATGATGACATAAGTAATAAGATGCTGTGTTTTGAAAATATTGAAAATGCGAGAAAAATAACATCATGTGTATATTTTCACTGTCGTAGAAATATGACAATTTAATCATTTTTTATTCTGATTATTCAAATGATTTATCTTGTCAGATGATAATTTATCATTTCTTACTCTGTTTTTACATTAGCAATGTGTTTTCTAGATATTCTAGAAATCACTAGAATCAAACTCATGTAAGACTTACGATGCAACTGTAACACAACTAAAGTTACATCTTTTTGTATTCATCAAATTATTATCATCAAGTCTTTCAATTATCAACACAGCTTACGTGATTACACTCTGTAATAATCATAGAATTCAAGTGTAATAAAAATCATTAATCTGTCTTGAAATTAAAATAACAGTATCTCATTTCTGCACATTCTTCGTTGCATAAACAACATTGCATTTGTATCACATTCATGTTTCTTCTAAGTCTTTAATGCTCTTCAAGACTTACTGCAATTCTGTTGCATAAGAAAAATTAACATGTTCAGTATGAGATTTTCAATGATCTTTTACAATGAATTGCAACGACATAATTAAATCAGAAAGATGATGCAAAAAGACTTAATGATCAATGATAATAAATAAAGTGAGATTGTAATGACAATAAAGAAGAAAATGATATTTTCAAAAATATATGACATAGAACTTGATAATAAGCTGACAAAGAAAAAGCTTCAAACGATAACTGCAAAAATTATTGTCATCTTTGACAAAAAGATTAAAAGCATATCACAGAATTGACTGCACAAGACATTAATAATCATGACTCAGTGACTGAACAACAATGAAAGATAAAGAGCATAATCTTGAGAGTGAACACATGAAAACATTCAGTGTCAAAGAAAGTCGCAAGAAGAGATTAGAAATAACAATGCTAATAAACTATCGTTGATATCGTGAAATGCTACAACGTTGCTGACAATGAAGAAATCAGATAATCAAACATTATTGATGAGTTCTATTCACTTAATTATGAATAAAAGGCAAGAAGAGATCAATCTGCTGAATATGCAATTCAAAGAGTATAAAAGATTATTGATTGAGAAGAAAATTTACAACGTGATGAAGAATAAAATTCTTTATGACAGTGAAGATATGAGATGAATTGAGATTGAAAATGAGCGATGCTGACAGACTGCGCTGATAGAGATGACAGCAAAGAGCTGCTGTCGCTTTCAGTTTATCATTGATCGACTTTCTTCAAATCAGTAACTAGAAAATTGTAAAAATTATATTAATTTGTTCACTGACTTTGAAAGTAGTAAAATCAATCTTTGCTACTTCAACATCTGAGAATATGCTTGAATCATCAATTAAACGTTGCAAACTGTTACGAGTGTGCTCAATCTTCTTCTGAGATACGTGTTCTTTGAGCGAGACTAAGACTCTATTGAGCTTAGCGCTTCGCTTTTCTCTGTACATATAGTCTTTGCACTCGTAGATCTCGCTCTTTAGCTTTGAATTCTTGTTTACTCGTATATCATCTGATTTACACGTATCTTTATGACTTGCTCTAGACATGATCTTAACATTATTCAAAGCTTCGTACATATCACACGACAGTGATTCACTTTCTAGTTAAGTCAGTTTTTGCAGCTCTACGATCGAAAGCAGAAGCTCTGCTACAGACGTGTAGTAGACGTGAAGACAACAGTTGATCTCTTTACTGAGCTTGTCATTGAATTGAACAAGCTCTGTCACATGTTGCAGACAAGAAAATCTTGACTGAGCTCTTGACTGAGCTCATCATTGAACAAGCTCTGCGACGCGTCGCAGGCATGAATCGACCTCTCGATTGATCTCTTGACTGAGCTCATCATTGAACAGAACAAGCTTTATCGAACGCGATAGACAGAAATCGAAACAAGTTCTATTGAATGTGATAGACAGAAACAGAGAGCACTATCGAATGTGATAGACGCGATCAGAACAAGCTTTGCTTCAAGAACGCGTCTGATATTGATCTTGTCATTGAGATGATCAATGAACAGAACAAGCTCTGCGACGCGTTGCAGGCAGAAATCAGAAGTGAGTCTGCTACAAAAGCAGATAACGATTGATCTTGTCATCAAGCTCGTCATTGAATGAACGAAACAAGCTCTGCTACATGCGTGTAGCAGACACGAATCAATAGTGAGTCTGCTTCAATGACAACTCACTTGATTCAGCAACGAATCTCTTATTCATATCTTCTACGATTTATCTTTATTCACGACATTGATGACAACAGCAAAGATGATATGTACTGCAGACAGAGTAGCATATACTATATGTCTCGAGAGAATAGAACATATACTATATGTCTGAAAACATAAAGATATGAGCTGAAACTCGTTCATCGTTGAATATTTGAAGCTGAATAGAAAGAATCTGCTTGAATGACAAGAATAGTGAGTTTGCTACAATGACAAGTCGATAGTTGATCTTTTAATTGAGTCAGTCATTGAACAGAACAAGCTCTATCAAATGCAATAAACATGAACAGAACAAGCTCTATTGAATGCAATAGACATGAACAGAACAAGCTCTGCTACACGCGTGTAGTAAACAAAAATCAGAAGTGAGTCTGCTACAAGAACAGACAACGATTGATCTCGTCACTGAGCTCGTCACTCAATAGTGAGTCTGCTTGAACGACATTTCAAATCGAATTCAGTCACGAATCTTCTTTTATTTGCATCTTCTACGATTTATCTTTATTCACGACATTGATAACAACAGCAAGATGATATGTACTGAGAACAGAATGAAACGTATACTATATGTCTCAAGACAGAGAATGAAACATATATTATATGTCTGAAATCACAAAGATATGAGCTGAAACTCATTGATTGCTGAATATTTGAAGCTGAATAGAAAGAAGACTGCTTGAATGACAAGAATGATAAGTCTGCTACAATGACAAGTCAATAGTTGATCACTTGATTGAGTCGATCAACAAACGAAACAAGCTTTACTACATGCGTGTAGTAGACATGAATGAAACAAGCTCTATTGAATGTGATAAACACGAACGAAACAACTTTGCTACATGCATGTAGTAGATGTAAATCAAAAGACACGAGTTGATCTCTTGATTGAGTCAATCAACGAATCGAACAAGTCTTGCTACACACATGTAGTAGACAGAAATCAGAACAGTGAGTTTGCTTCAAAGACGCGTTCAATATTGATCTCATCACTGAGCTCGTCACTTGATAGTGAATCTGCTTGAATAACTTGAACGAAACAAGTTCTATCGAATGTGATAGACTCGAACCAGAAGTGAGTCTGCTTCAAAGACACTCGACAAGAATAAATAGGCTTGAAACGTCTGATGAAATGAGCTTGAAATGCTCAATGAAACGAACAAGATAGAAAGAAGCTGATTGAAGCAATGAGATCATTGCTTGACTGAGAGAAGAGAGTAATATTACGAGCGTGCTCAGTCTTCTTCTGAGATACATGTTCTTTGAGCGAGGCTAAGATTCTATCAAGCTTAGCGCTTTGCTTCTCTCTGTACATATAGTCTTTGCACTCATAGATATCACTCTTTAGCTTTGAATTCTCATTTACTCGTATATCATCTGATTTACACGTATCTCTATGACTTGCTCTAGACATGATTCTAACAAAAGTGACGAAGTATAGAAGTCTCAGTCATACATCTTTTCATGTGATTGAATGCAGTTTAACAGACTTTGTTTCATTCAAATATGATCTTCTTTTGAATGAGTCAAATCATTGAACGAACAATCTTCGAAAAGTTCTTGATAAAGCGTCGATAGAAGTTGCAGAAGTCAATGAATAATTAAATCTGAGTGAGATTATTAAGAATAGATCAATTTACTACTGCTTGTATCTTTCGTGAATTCATTTTAAGTTTCTTGATTGACATCAAAAGTTCTAAAAAGATAGTTTTCTGAACATGAAACTCGCATTTATCAATGTTTATCTGTAGATCAGCTTCTCGTAGTCTATTCAAGATCAATTGTACATGTCGCTTGTGTTTCTTCAAGATTTTGCTGTAGATGATAATGTCATCTAGATAGATTTGACAAAACTGATGAAGATATTTGAACAGCACGTCGTTCATATAGTGTTGATAGAACATTGATTCATTGATTAATTTGAAGAGCATTACATGATATTTGTATGAGTCGAAAAAGATGATAAAGATAGTCAAATCTTTGCTATCTGAGTGCATTTGCAGTTTATTGAACGTGACAATGATGTTCAATCGAGTCAGGTATTTGCTTTCTTGTATACGAGCGAGAGTCTCGTCTATTAATGGCAAAGAGTAGCAATTTCGTTTGATCAAAGCATTGAGCTTTCTGTAATCAATGCAGAAACGCAGACTATTATCTTTCTTTTCAATGAACAAGATGAGCGAGACGTATGATGCGAAGCTGAAGAAAATGAACTTTTTGTTCAGATGTTTGATCAGATACTTTCTTATCTTCTAAAGCTTGTGATTGAACATCTGATATAGTCTGCTTTGCAAAAGCATTTCTTCATTGATCAACTCAATCTTGTGATTGTAGATATGATGAGATGATAGCTGATTGATCATTGCTCGATCGAAAACGTCTAAATAGTCATGATATTCAGAGAAAAGCTTGATCTTGACTTGCTCGAGAATCTCGACGTGTGAAAGCTCATGTAGATTCACTTCTTCGAGCTTATTCTCAGCTGTAATTATGAGTCGATCAATTTTCAAGACAATAATAGCAAAGATCTTGACGTCTGATCGTTTGACTAACATTCTATAAACGACTGTCTCTATCATTGATATGTTGATTGAACTGAAAGCTGATTTCAGACTGAAATAGACTGGTTTCAGACTGAACGTCGATTTAGAATTGACGCTAGGCGAAACTGCTTCGAACGATTTTAACTGTTTAATCGATTTAATGAACTTCTCTTTTAACTGATTGAAAGAGGGTGATTTCTGACTGAGTTGAGAAGTAACGAAAGTGAACAATCTTCTCAGTATATGAGTAGAAGTCAAGCTCTTCTGTTTCGTGATTGTTCTATGACTTGAGAGTAGAACAATCGATTTCTGACTAGAAGTGAAATTCGAAAACCGAAGAAAATCGGTTCGCATATTTATTACTAGGTCAGTTTTATTCATTCATGTTTTTCCGAAAATCATTTGATGTTGATCTAATCGAGTGATTAACATGAAAGCAGTTTCAATCGTATGATCTTGAACGATCAGGTTTGAATAGATGACATGAGTAATGTGCTTTTTTGCATAATGATCATTGAATTCTCGTATTGACTTCGCTTTGATCAAAGTCAGAGACTTGATTTGCAACTGATCACAAACAATCTGCGCGATCATTTCATCAATAAATGAATAGTCAGCAGCTTCGATGTCAATCAATGACTTCAATGAGTAACTAATTTCATTGCTAGAAAGTACATATTCAGTAGTCAAAGATTCAGAAGCAAAAGAGTCATCTGACATGCTCATCGTTGAAGAAATTAACACATCTTTCATCGCGTCTTTGATGAAAGTCTCTAGTTTTTTGCCTCGCTATTCTTGAAAGACATTTTCTTCTTCTCTTTATTCTTCAAAATGACGATCTCATGTAGGCGAGAGATGAATGCACAAGATGCAGAAGTGTTGATCTTGTTCAGCTGAGAGCAATTCTTGAACAAACGATCGAGAGTCTTGCAAATGTAGCAGATAATTGACGATCTCGCTGACTCAGAAGTAGAAAAGATAGTTGACTTAACATAATTGATTATCAAAGTTGTTACTGACAGAGAAGTAGCGCGTTTATCAGATACAACAGTGACTTTAACAATGACAGTGCAACGTTCGCTGCGAAGCTGATAATTGACTCGTTGTTTACTATTCACATCTTGAAGAAAGATTCTTAAGCGAGTGAGCGAAGTAAAGTTTTCTGAACAGACTGATAAAGCATTCTGCAAGCGATTATTGATTTTATTCTGAAGATCGTTTATCAGAATGCAATCGTCGTATTCGAGATAGCTGAATAGCTTCATAAAGTCGAAGTAGAAGACATTGAAAGACTTGTCTGCTTGTCTCAGAGCGTTGTACTTGCGACGACACTTTCAATTCTTATTCAGTTTATCGTATATTTCTTCGAGATGCTCGAGTAGCTCGTAGATCGAGATGTAAGAATGCGAAGCATCATGATGATGTCAAGCGAAGATATGCTCAGCAGCGTCATCTTCTAGTCTAGATATCACATAGACAATGCAGATAGTCTCATCGACGAAGTGATTGACATTTGCCTGAAGCTTGTCGTCTATCTTGATTCTTCAGCTATCTCATGTTGATTCATCTTCGTCGATGAATACAGATGAATTCGAAAACTTGAAAGACTTGTGATGATCATTATCAAATAAAGTGATCGACTCACGTCAAGTATGATTCTCGATAGATTGACGAGATAGAGGTTTCGTAGGCTGACGAGATCGAGACTGATTCGCTGAACGCTGTTTCTTTTTTAGACTCAATACTTTCTCTCATAGTTCGACAATAGTCTCTTCTTGAGTGTCTATTGTCGTTTAATTGATCTTTAGCTCATCAAGTCTCTTGATGTGATCAATCTGTAGATCGATTCATTGCTTGTTGAGTTTCAAAGTCATGTCTCGCTGATCTCTTAGCTCATCTAACATCTTGATGATCTCGTTCGAGTGATCAATAGCTCACTGACGTAGTTGTTCTTCGATCTTGATGTTTCATGAGATTGCGACATTCTGAGATTCAGCTAAGACATCAAAAGAAAGAAGAAAAACCCGTTTATTTGCAATGCTTCTAAACAGGCGAGTCGTTCATGACTCGACTGATTCAGAGTCGCGTGTCATTGTGAGAAAGATAAAGATAGATAGATAGATTTGATTGTGATAAGATTGAGTGATTAGTTTGATAAATTTGAGTAAATTTGATGAAAGTAATTCAAAGAATTTCTTGCAAATTTTCTGAATAAACGAAGTAGGTTATTTCATATTGTCTACACGTCAATAGCAGAGTAGTTGATGAGCATTTATTTACTGTTAGAAATCGATCTAGAGCGAGTCATAGAAATGTCATTTAACTAATAGATAAATGCTAAGAAAGAAAAGTATGTACAGGTAAGAACTTGAGTTCTTATATGTGTGTTTCTCAGCTTTGTGCTAGGCTCGATTGAGTTAACGTCTTACACATATGATGCAGAGTTTCAATGACATCATCTTTAGATTAGATTCTCGCTAGGCTCGATTAGAATGAAATCAGGCGAAGACTAGATGAAGAATAAATGAATGACTAGAATTGTAACATGTTCTTTCTCTTCTCTCACTGATTCAAGATACTTGTTGATGTATTCTGTGAATGAAATCTCTAGTCTTATAAGAAATTGAACATCGCAGCTCAAAAAGTCAAACAACACAGAAATCGCGACAGAAAAGACAAAGAATATAACAAATCAATCAGAATCGATAAATAACGATGAACATGAAACACTTCAAGAAATATTGAATGATGAACAGAATCAAGATCAGAAGAATGATTCAGATATGAGCATTCATTTTTCAGCTATAGAAATGAGTGATAATTAATGCAAGATAAATGTCTAAAGAACTTGAAGACACAACTGAAGTTGAATCTGATCAGATTTCGCTCAACGAAGTCAGAGATACATATTGACTATGAACATTGAAGATGAAAGATAGTCAAAAGATGAGCTACGCTTGATCGTTCAACAACTTTCGCAAGCAGCTGAAGATAAACATTAAGACTCTGTATTATTGAAGAGCAAATGAAAGTGAATGTGTATTGACGTTTGAAGACGAGTATCAGATTTTTCTGAAGAGAGTAGAGAAGAAATTGAACGTCAATGTTGACGTTCAATGAGAAAGTAAGAGCAATTATATAGAATTCAAGTGATAGTAGTAGAATATTTTGTATATGAACAATGAATACAATCATAAGTTGCTTTGATGCTTTTAGTTCTATTGATTGCGAGTAACTTATACAACGTGCTTGCAAGAATGAAGAATTGTACAAGACATTATGAAATATACAAGCTTGTCTTCAAGAAACTAAAACTTTTGAGCAGTGCACAACATGATGTTTCAATGTGACAACGAGATAAATCTGAGTAAAATATCTCAATTTATCTATCATGAAATAATGACGTGATAAGTATTTGTCAAGAAACGTGCACAAATTACAAATTTCACATACTGATAATAATGAGCGCTGAATGTGAACATTAATCAGATAATACACATTGCGCATTGTATTATTTGAGCATAAAAAGCAAATGACTGTCATCAAGAGCTACAAGTAATTGTAGCTAGCTATTAGTTGTTGATGAGTGACTATTAAAGCTTGTGAGCTAGAAGCTTGACTAAACAGATGTTTTTAACTGATGCTAGCTTGATGAGCTTGTAGTCAGTTTTAGCTGGTTTCATCAAATGATTGATGTAAACACTTTAACAAACAATCTCACTACATACTATTGAGCATCATTCTTCGCTCAATCATCAATTCTTCGTTATGATTCAATCATCTGTGAACAATCTCTTCAAGAGTAATCAAAGCTCTTATTCTTCTGACATTACAGATTCAGTCATTTATTCTGAGCTATCATCTCGCATATTGAAATATCTTAGAATCGATGTTGTACGAAAACATTAATACTCTTTATCTCACTCTCAGACTCTTGATGAATCTTATGAAGCTTCTACTTCATGAGATATAAAAAATGTAAAGCAGCTACAACACTGAGTCAAACAAGATTCAGAGATTTTTCTAGAAGATTTGAACAGTCTTCGAACTCAACGAGATTTAAACGTGAAAGCTTGTGAGCTATTTGACAAGATATCAAGCGAACAAATATGAAAGACTCATTTCGAGAAAATGAATAAAGTCAAAGAATGTTTGAATCAATTAAATCAGACGTTTCAAAATCAAGTGACTGAATTGCAACATCAACTGCGATCATTTAAAGAAGTCACTTCTTTCTCTTTTATTCTGTTCAATTTCTTCAAGCGATCTCAGAAGCTTTCAAATTCATCTCTGTTTACTGATGAAAAAGAATTTATCTGAAATGATTGACAAGAAAAGATTCGCGACAAGTTAGAAATCAACGTCAATCATTTCAACAATGACAGAGCTATACTAGTCTACATTCATTTTTGAATCAGCGAAAATGCAGTCAAAGTCACTCTAGTCAGACGTCAGCAAGATTCATTGAACTCTTATTCAATGATTAATGATCTACTAAATGAACTTGCTCAGTTATATGATGATTCTGACAAAGAGATAAACTTTCGAAGAAAGTATGCTAATCTCTCTCAAGAAAAGAGTAAATTTAACAATTTCTATTCAATGTTTCAACGTCTGTTCTTCTATCTAAAATATCACAAAAAGCAATTGATCGTTGATTTACAAGATAAGATAGTCTATTGTCTTCATGCAGCTTGAAGTAGTCAATTGATTCAGTCAGAATCTTTGAACAAAATTCGTAGCTATTTGATTCATTTAAACAATAAGCATCGAGTCATGAGTAACATCAAAGAAAAGAAATTTCTGAACAAATTCAGAAATCAAGTCATCTTTGCTGAGAAACGAGATTCATTAAACCTCTATAGAAAGATTGAAGTTACTACACTCGTCGATCATTCAAAATCGCGCGACGCGATTTTGACTAGCGTCAAAGACATCAATCTACAAGCTGAAATCTGTTTCATCTGTCACAAATCAGATCATACTTTTAAAGAGTGCTCTGATTAAACTTCGAGAGTCAATGCATTAAAAGATGATGAGTTTAATCGATTTACATCAAACTCTGAGTCAGATTCTGATTCAAAAAACTAATTATCTCTTTCAGAATCATTAAAAAGATAGAGATCATATCTTTGTGCAGTCAAATCAAAGTTCTATTGAAAGAAAATTATTTTGAAAAATTATTTCTGATCAATGCTTCTCTTATCTCTCAAAGCAGTTCTTTCAATCTTCATTCTTTGATAGATAGTGATTTCATCGTCTACACGCTGATACATGACAAGCTAGTCAATAAAATCTGTCAGAAACTTGAAATACAATTTATATTACTAGCAAAAGAGAAGTTAATACGAGACTATGATGAGAAGTTAGCTAGAAAGATTATTACTCATAAGATTCTACTTAATCTCACGATTGAAAGTCATAAAAAATTGACTGTGTCAATGCTGATAGCTGATATCGAGCATCATGAAGCTATATTGAGCAAATTCTGAATGAACAAAAATGAAATATTATTGAACATGAAACATGATACTATCGTATTTTCTAATCAATTAGATATTTCTATTTCGATTTTTTCAATCTTGTCAAATACAAAGCACTCAAGTTGATCATGATCAACTTCAACCTCTTCAGCAGCTCACAGCAAGATCTTTAAGATGCTCAAGCGTTCAGTTTCATTCATTCAGAAAAAGTCATTCTCGATTCAAAATATAAACGTTGCTTCTTTTCAAGCACTAGTAAAACGAAAAAAGAAGAATCAGATCGAGATTTTTGCTATGTTCATCGAAGACATTGATAGAGAAATCATCTACAATACTCAATGCAAACTAGATGTCATAAACGTCTTCTCAGTTAATGAAATGACTCAAAATCTAGAAGATATTAAAGTCAAGCTATCATCAAAGTATCAAGATTTTCTAGATGTCTTTGATCAAGCTCAAGCAGACAAGCTATCGTCTCATCATTCATATGATCATAAGATAGAGCTTACTAGTGACTTTACATCACTTCGCTGTCGAGCATATTGAATGTCTCTCTACAAGCTTCAGAAAGTAAAGAAATATCTGAACGAGAATCTTTTCAAAGAATTTATAACTTCTAGCAAAGCTTCGTATTTCTCATTTGTTCTGTTCGCTCTAAAAGCAAATGAAGATCTATGATTCTGCGTTGACTATTGAAAGCTCAATGCTATCATCAAAAGAAATCGCTATTCTCTATCTTTGATAAATGAGATGATTAAGAAAATAGTTGATTGCAAACATCTGACTCGATTAAATATCATTTCGACTTTCAACAAACTGCGAATGCATTCTGATAGTGAGAACTACACTATCTTTATCATCGCTTTAAAAGCATACAAATCAAAAATGTTATCTTTTGAACTTATCAATGATTCTGTCTCGTTTCAGCAGTATATGAATGACGTTCTTTAAGACTTTCTAAATGACTTTTGTCAAGTTTATTTAGACAACATTCTGATTTACAGCAAAACTCAAAGAGAACATTGACAACATGTCAAGATAATATTAGATTGTCTACGAGAAGCTAATCTACAAGTAGATATTCGAAAGTGCGAATTCAACGTAGAAGAAACTATCTTCTTAAAAGTCATAGTTTTAGAACAAGATCTTCGTATGAATTCTATCAAAGTGAAAGTCATAGTCAACTGAACTACGTCGATTAATCTAAAAGAAGTTCAGAGCTTCGTGAAATTTGTTAACTTCTATCGTCGTTTTATTAAGAACTTCTCGAAGCTAGTCAAATCATTCACTCAGCTGACTAGAAAGAACACGTCTTTTGTTTGAAACAAAGTCTGTGTTCAAGCTTTTGATGATTTAAAGAAACAGATCAGCTCAATCTCAGTTTTACGACACTTCGATTCAAAACGACAGACTATTCTAGCTATTGAATCTGAGGTTGATCTCTATCAGCGAGTAAAAGATGTCAACAGAACGAATGAGCTTTGCAATAAGTATAGACAAGCTATAAGCGAAAACAAGCTCAAGCTACATAGCACTAAATTGAAGCACTGCGAGATCATTAACGACGTTCTGTTCAGAAAAGATCTACTGTGAGTTTCTGAGAATATGCATACGAAATTACTAAAGAAAATTCATGATCAGTCTTTCATCTTTCACTCTGACAATCAAAGAACTATTGATCTAGTTCAACGTTTCTACTATTAATCAAATTATTGAGCAACGATTAAACGTTACATTCAAAACTGTTATGTCTGTCAATGAAGTAAGACATTTAAAGATAGCATCAATGAACTTCTTCATTCTCTCTTGATTTCACAGAAACGCTGAAAGAATATAGCTATGAACTTCATCACTGAGCTATTTCTATCAGAAGATTATAACATCATTTGCACAATCATATGTTGTTTCATCAAGAAACATCACTATGTCTTCTGTCATTAAGAATACGAAGACATCTTAGTTGAAGAAACGATTTGAATCATGCTATGAAACGTCTATCAACTTTATGATCTACTCAGTTTCATTGTTTCAAACAGAGATTTTCAGTTCATATCAACAATGTGACAAAGTTTTTGCAAGCAACTCAAGATCACAGCTAGTTTATTAACAGCTTATCATTCTGAAATCGATGATCAATCGAAACAAGCTAATCAAGACGTTGAATGAGAACTTAGAATCTACTGTAATTACATGCAGAACGACTGAGCGAAATGACTTCTCATAATGAAATTCAGCGAGAATTTTAATATCTTCTCGATCATCTCAATGACTTCGTTCTACTTCAATAAGAGTTTTCATTCACGAATGAGTTTCAATTCAGATACAACTGACTACGAAACAACTCGTGAACGTCTTAAAGCTAGAAAAGCAGATGATATTGTCATTCAAATGAAAGAGCTTCTTATTTTTGATCGTCAACAATTAGAAAAGACGAAGCAGATCATCAAAGCTCAGATCAATAAACATAAATGAGACGTCATTTATGAAGTAAAGAACTGAGTTTAATTATTCTCTAGAAACATAAAGACAATTAAATCATGTAAGAATTTGAAAGATAAACAGCTAGAACTTTATCAAATCACTGTCAAAGTTGAGATTTTCTATCATCTTCGTCTATCAATAAGCATGAAGCAGCTGCATTCAATGTTCAGTTCGAAGCTATTATGTTCTTATTTCAATGATCTTTTATCAAAACAGCATTTAGAATCATTTAGATCTCTCACTATCAAAAACGATAAGCATTGAAAGATAGATGACATTATGAACTTTAGATGATATTGAGATCAAATACAATACAAGATCAAATGAACGAGACTAGATCGAGATGATGAATGATACTATGTTGATAAAGAAGAATTCAAGAGTTCAAAAGAAGTTTTAGTTGAATTTCATAAGCTCTATTCAGACAAGTCACACTAAATTGAAAAACAGTGAAAATTTTTGCGTTTCATTTGTTCTATTCATGTGAACATGAATTTTCAAAGAAGAGAGTAATGTTACGAATGTGTCAAAGATCAAATTTTAATCAATTTACAGTGAACGCTAGCGAGTTTACTGCGTATTGATTAAAGTTAGTCAATAATCTAGTCGAAAGCTGACTTAAATCTGACTCAGATTTGATCTAGATCTGACTCAGATCTGACTCAAATATGACTTAGCATCTTTTTTCTTTTCTAGCATCTTCTAATCAGCTTCTATTGTCTTTTAAACAAACACACTTCTTTGTGTTATGAGTAGTTAACAGATGTTTATGACAAACACATTTCTTTGTGTTGCAAACATCTTTCAAGTAAACATCTTTCTTGTGTTTCAACACGTTCTCTTTGAAACTAACGTTAAATCTGAGTAAACTACTATATAGAGCGTGTTCTTCTTGTCTTTTGTATCTTCTTTCTTCTGTATTCTTAAAGTCTTAGTTATAACTATCTTTATAAATCAAACATTCTAGTCACGCATGCACTCTGATTAGTTTCTAAGCACGATCTCAACAACTTTAGTGTAAAGATTTCTCAATTTCTATCTTGAAATCTGCAATAGATCATCTTTTATTATCAACTTATTTCAGACAAAAATGATATAAATCTAGTCTGCAAGAATCTAGACTACTCTTTTTGATAGAAAATGCTTGACACAATTGCTTTATATTTCATGTATCAAAGTAGTCACATTATCTCGCTCAGATTTTTTTTTTATTTCTTCAAGTTTTACGTGCTTATGCAGTTTAAGACTATGAAACACGATGCTATTTATTTAAATAGTAGTACTGAAGCGCTGTGTATATGCTAAATTACATGTAATCTAGTCAAAGTCAATGCAGTATATCTTCTCATTGAGCAGTCAGATTGTTAAAATGCGCATACGAGCGCGTAAGCTGTTTATATAATCAAGTGATTTTATAAATAACTTAAAATTGTGAAAGTTGATCACTTCAACATAAGCTTTCAAGTTCACTGTATGATTACTCAGCTGAACGAACTAAATGAGTTTTGATCTATGTATTTGTGACGCATGTAAATCAATCAGAAAATCGAAAAATCGATCGATTTACTGCGTCACATTGACGTGTATGTGCGCAAAAGCTGAGTTATGTCTTTGCAATGACTGTGTGAATGTTGTATATTAGTTGCAGCGCATGCGCAAAGACGTTGCTGTCATTCTATGTATATAAGTAAAAACTGTGTCATGTCTTTGCAATGTATGTAATTGCGATGCATGTAAATTAATCTGATAATGTGAAAAATCAATCGATTTACTACATCACGCAAGCGTGTAAATGCGCAAAAGCTAAGTCATGTCTTCGCAATATATGTATGTGTGATGTATATGAGTTGCAACGTATGCATCAAGACGTTGCTGTTGTTCTGTGTATATGAGCAAAGATTGTGTTGTATCTTTGCAGTATATGTGATTGCGATGCATGTATATCAATCTGATAAAGCGAAAAATCAATCAATTTACTGCATCACATGAGCGTGTAGATGTGTAAAAGCTGAGTCGTGTCTTTGCAATGTATGTGTGTGTGATGTATATAAGTTGCAGCATATGCACAAAAACGTTGCTGTTGTTCTGTGTATATGAGCAAAGACTGTGTCATGTCTTTGCAGTTTATGTGATTGCGATGCATGTACATTGATCTGATAAAGTGAAAAATTGATCGATTTACTGCATCATGTAAGCGTGTAAATGCACAAAAGCTGAATCATGTCTTTGCAGTGTATATGTATGTAATGTATATGAGTTGCAACATGTGCGCAAAGACGTTACTGTTGTTTTGTGTATATGAGCAAAGATTGTGTTGTATCTTTGCAATGTATGTAATTGTGATGCATGTACATCAATCTGATAAAGCGAAAAATTGATCAATTTACTGCATCATGCAAGCGTGTAAATGTGCAAAAGCTGAGTAGTGTCTTTGCAATATATGTATGTATATCATATATGAGTTCAACATGTGAATAAAGCGCTGTTACTGCTCTGTGTGTGATTGCGCTGCATGTAAATCGATCTGAAAATGCGAAAAATCAATCGATTTACTGCATTATGTCTGTCTGTATATGCGCAAAAGCTAAGTCGTGTCTTTGCAATATATGTGTGTATATCATATATGAGTTCAACATGTGAATAAAGCGCTGTTACTGCTCTGTGTATGATTGCACTGCATGTAAATTGATCTGAAAATGCGAAAAATTAATTGATTTACTGCATCACATCTGTCTGTATGTGCGCAAAAGCTGAGTTGTGCCTTCATAATATATATGTGTATATTGTATATGAATTCAACATGTGAATAAAGTGCTGTTACTGCTCTGTGTGTGATTACGTTATGTGTAAATCGATCTGAAAATGCGAAAAATCAATCGATTTACTGCATTACATCTGTCTGTATATATGCAAAAGCTGAATCATGTCTTTGTAATATATATGTATATGTTGTATATAAGTTGCAGCATGTATGCTGCTGTCATTCTATGTATGTGCGAGTTTCAATGCATTGATGATTGCTTTGCTTTTTGATTATGTGTGAGCTCAATGCATGAGTAAAGCGCTGTTACTGCTTTGTCAATGTTGATGAGATTATTCAGCTTTTCTGACAAGCATAGCTTATAAAAGATTTGTAATTAGCATTTCATATAAATAAATCTTGTTGTTGATCTGATGAAAACAGACATTTTCTAGTTTATCTTGAAAAACATGACATCAAGATTCATCATGATATTTTTTATAAATTTCATATTTCTATCTTAAATAATGATACATTTGACATGAATTGTTATCAAATTGATGTTTGCATAAAGCAAAATGTTAATGAAAATTTTATAACAAAAGTGATAATGCAAAAAAATAATGCACTTACTTTTCATAAAAAAGCACATAAAGTCTTTAATGATTTCTTGCAAAGCATTCAAGACAGAGCATTGAATATAATAATCATAGAATAGTATATTTGTTTTAACATAATTGTGCATAATCTTTCTCATAAGTTTTTTGAAAATCATTTTAAAAATAAGATTTTTCAATAATTTTTGATATTTTTGAATCTTATGCAATACTATCATGTCTGATTTGTAACATCATTTAGTTTTCTATTACAAAGCATTAACATGTCAGTAAATAATGCATTATTCATGTGTATTATCTTTTTAGTAAATTCAAAGATTGAAGTTATTTCTTTGATAACATAATTATCAGTTGAATTTATTGAGTTTTTATGTATTGATGCATATGCTAAAAATAAATTTATTAGCAATAAATAAATCATATTATATTATCAATATACATTAATAACAATAATAAATTCATACATTCTTATGACATCGATTAAGTCGACTCATGAGAAACTCTATGCTATTTATATCGAGTGAACAAAATTCTCTGAGATAGAAAATCACTCGCTGCTTATATGACTGCTTCATGCAGTCAAAACTATCATTATAAGACTATGTATCAAATTAGTTTGCATTGATTGCATGTTAGAGAATGAGTGACTCAGTCACTTTAAATTGCTTCAAAAACTTCATTTTCATCATCATTCTTGCAGCTGCTTTGAAACTCTTCATGATAGCAATGATTATTTAATAGTTTAAGAAGTCAACATCTTGTAGCATTCTTGATTGCAAATGCAATCAGTTCAAGCAATGCATGAGTACATGTTTCGTCATTTGATGATTTCAGTCACAGTTGCATTGCACACTATTTGCATCTGAAACATTTCTGAAGTGCAGATAAGCATTCAAATCTATGCATTCAATTTTGATGTAAATAATGAGAGTGCTTTTGACTTTCTGAAAATCATTTCACATCTTTATCATTTTGTTGAACAGATGCAATCTTTGTGTCGAGATGACGTGAACATCTATGATGTATTTTCTATATTTTTCTCATCATTGCTTTTACTGACTTCTGTGATACTGCATTATTGCGATGCTGTCACTAGTTGAATTTATCACAGCGAAAACTAATCACTTGCGTCTCAACTGTATTTTCGCATCTTCTTGAATTAAGTTGTTCAGAAGCGTCACTTTCTTGATGATGAAAAAGTGAGAAATGATGCAATTGACATTCATCAGACAAGCATGTATCAGTTCACATGCTTATCTGATTCTCTGTATACAATTGTTGATTCAACTGCGTAACATGATCTTGTTTTGCAGCATGTTCAGATGAACATGCAGCGAGCTTGTGTACATTTCTGCTTTCAGAGTTTCAATGCTTATTCTTTTGAATATCTTTGCAACGTGATGCAGAGTCTGATTCTGTAATGTTTCAAGTCTGCGTTCTTTGTCTGACAGCTTTTTCTCTTTTTCTCGCTGATGTCAGACTGATGCTTCAAATGCAATTTTTGATCTTACTATTACTGAGTATATCTATCTTGCTTTTGTGAAGATTGTCTCTCTTGTAAAGACTTCAAGTCAACTAAGTGCTAACATTCATGTGACGTGATTCACTTCGATTTGACGAAGATGCACATCTCATCACAATTTCATGTTCAGTTGTACTTTCAGAACTTGCACATTTGATTTCAGCTTAATAACTGAACTTTCTATTTGTATGCTAGTTGTCATGTCACATCTCTTTGATTTTCTGATGAAGTACATAAATTCATACTTTTCTGATGCGAATGTTGCGTCATGAATGCAAACTCATTTCGTGCAGATGTTGTGTGCTTTGCTTAATGTTTTGCAAATTTCTTCAATAAATTTATCATATGTTAGAATGTTAATGTCATTTACAAAGTTGAGCACTTCAATCTTAATTTTCAATGCTTTGCACTTCTTAATCAGACTTGTGTTGAAGAATAGAAAGAGAATCAATAAAATGAGAAATTTTTGTGATATGTCTGCATTTATCTTGCGCATGTCACTCATTTGCTCATTGAATCTCAGTAATGTTTTTCGATTCTCAAGAAAGCTGCATGCTCATTCAATTATGTAGTCTGAAGTTCTTTTCATTTTCAGAGTATGCAGAAGTCTGACATGCAAGACTCAATTAAATGCTTCAACAACATTTAAACTTAGCATGAATATTATGTATTTGATTTTGCAGTCTCATATCATGTGAATCTGATTTACTAGTAGATTTAATGTCGAGATCATGAATCACTTGCATCTCGCTTTCATTTGAACATCAGATAGCATGTGATGAGTCTCAGTTATATCACTCAGTCTTTTAATCATGATCAACTTCAGAACTTTGCTCATGATATTAAGCAAAGCAATGAGTCAATATGTCTTTGAATCAGTATAATTACTCTTCTTTGATTTGCATAGTACTATCATTTGAGTTTTCTTGAACTGCTTAGAATGATATCTGTGTATTACACATGCATTGAATAAACTCGTCAGTATCAAAATCAGTTCTGCAAGACTTGTCTGCAGCACTTTGTTTGAAATGTTTGAGATATCTGATGCTTTGTCTGCTTTTATTCTTTTAATTATCTGTCTCACTTCATCTTCTGAGATGTGTAAGTCAGATGACACTGTCAAGAATATAAATGAGCTTGCAATGTCATTAATGTTTATCTGAGAGAGTGAAGAAAAGAATTTTTCTTGCAATATCTCGATTTTTTTCTCAAACATCATTGTCATTTGTTCAGTGTCACTTTACTTCAATGACGAAAACTGAGAAAGTTTTTTAGATAGCTGACTTTCGATTCTGACTCATTTTGCGAAGCATCATATTGACTTGAGTGCATCACTCAGCTCATGCATTTGTGATCTGAAATGTGCGCGCTTCACTTGTTGAATGATCTTGTTTTTATGATCATTGTGTTTCAGATATTTATTTCATGCATTTAGTATGCTTTGTATTTTTCATACAATTTGCAGTTATCTTGATTTCGTTACTATCTTTGAGCAGTTTGAATTTCAGAAATTCTTTGCTTAACTTAATAACTTTGTCAAAAGAATAAATTTCTCAATGATCTCTTGTAACATCTTGATTACTTTGCACACTCTTTCGTTCATCATCATCTTGCTGTTCAAAGAACGATTCGACGAAAGATGCATATGCAGATACGCGCTCAATGTTTCTGTGCTCATTTTCTTTCATAATCATCAAGTTGAAGATTGTACTGAAGTTGTTTGTAAACAAAGTTCTGTGACAATCAAAAGATGATTCAATTCTTGATGCAGATCAATGTGTATCTCACACTTGCGTGTCATGAACTGTATTTTCTCGCTGCTAAAGACTAAATCAATAGTTGTAAATTAATTGTGAGTCTTGCAAGTAATAATGTTTGATTTCAGCAATAATTTCAGTTTAACATTAGTAACGATGTCAAGTAAACTGTTAATCGCTGCATGTTGAGTGAAGCATCTTCATCTTCTTGAGTGAGAGTGATGTAGATTGAAATCTTTCATGATCAGTTGTTTGCAGTCGTCTTTAAGTAGCTCGCTTAAGTGAGAAATGATTGAAGATTTCTCTGTAGATTTAAAGAACAATGAACATGAATTGTAAACATTTATAAGTTGCAACGTCTGCGTTTCATTATCTGTGTTGCAAGTTAATATTCTGATTAAGCAAATGTCTGATTCAGCTGTTTCTATCACTCATTGATTGAGTCTTAAGCATTTGTTCACATATATGCAAGTTCTTAACTGTGATGACGTGTTTTTCACTAGAGAAAAGAAGTTGTGAACTGAGTTAAATGATTGCATATTGTTAATGTTGCAACTCTGCTTCTGTATGACTACGATGTCAAAGTCATAAACTTCTTTGTCGATTAGAAATGATTTCTGAATTCTCAATGATTTTCTGATGTTATATTGCAGTATTTGTAGAAAAGATTGTTTTATCATAAAGTTATTTATAGCTGTTGTTGACTCTGCAAAGAGAAGACTCTTTGAATACTTTCAATCATCAAGAATCTGTTTTGTCTTCTGATTTATCATTTTTGACTCTGCTTAAGCGACGTATTATCTGAGTCGCTACTCACACAAGAAAAATGATCAACGCGTCTCTTCTTGACTTCTATCATCTGTCATGTTGATTCATGAGCGACTAGACTGCGTGTTTTCAGCACAACTGTCGTTGAGCTCGACGAGTTTATTGAACTGAAAGAGTTCGTGAATTTCAAAGAGTTCATTGAATTCGAAGAGTTCATTGAATTCGAAGAATTCATTGAATCTGCAGAGCTTGAAAACAATGAAGAGTTCAAGAATTGCAAAAGCGTGCAATTGTATTTAAATACTTCTGAATATTTGAATGATCTGTTTCTATATGTTTCGAACACTTGTTTCATCTGCTGTCATCATTTAAGACAGATGCATCTTCAGAGTTCGTGATTTTCGTTGCAGTTAGTGCAACATCTTTTATTTGAAGACATCATGCATTTCTTAATGTGATGTTTGTCTGCGCACTTGACGCAGCGTTGATTCTTTCTGCAGAATCTGATCATATGATCAAATTCTTGACATCTGAAGCACTGTGTGATGCAACAGTTCTTTTCAAACAGTTCACATGCGCATTCATGATATGCATTTAGCATACTCATGTTCATCAGTCAATTTATCATCGCTTCGATTGCTATCTTCATGATGAGCGATGAATGAATCTTTTCGCTCTTTGCTACTTTCTTGAGTCAGACTATTCTTAGAATCTTCAGATTCTCATGAAGTTTTGTGTTATTCTTTATCAGTCTTTTAATGACTTTCTTCTGATTGCTCATGTCGATTGTAGTGCGCATTTCATGTGTCAGCACTGCGAAGATTTATCACAATATGTGCATCAAGTTTACAATTTCTTTTGTTCATTCTTGAGTCTTTTTCAGATTTGCTCATGCATCTGAGCTGACTGCGTGAAGAGAAATGTCTTCGCTACTCAGCTTGCAAAGAAACATGATCAGATTTTGTTGATTCATTGATACATCTGCTATTTTCTGAAGAATCTGCTTGACAATCTTCTTCTGCATCTTCTTTACTTCTTCTCTGTCTGCTATCTTTATCATGATTTCGCGTCTCTTGCAAAGCGATGATGATCTTTCTCTGAGACGTTGTTCTCTCGTTGATATTTGTCACGATTCTAGCCTTGTTAGACTCAGTCTTCTAGCCTTGTCAGATCTATTCTCGCTTCGTCACCTTGACTAGTTTCTATTGAGTCTAGCGTCGGCTGAGAAACACATATATGTAGTCAGCTTCTTTTCTGTAGCTATCTTTCTTTCTTAGCATTTATTTTCTAGTTAAATGACACTCATATTAACTCACTCTATGCTGATTTCTAACATTAGATAAATGCTCATCATTTACTACTCTGCTATCGACGAATAGATGATACGAAACAATCTATTCAGTAAGAAAAATTTGCAAGAAATTCTTCAAATTTGCATCATCATTTTAAATTGCAAGAGATTCTTCGATTCTACATTCATTTTCATCATTCTATTCGCAAGAAATTCTTCGAATAAAGCACTCAATTATTACCTGAAATTCACAAGAAATTCTTTGAATTTTCACTCATCAAAAAACATCAACTCTTATCTCAACAACTTCTACCTTCTCTCATCATGACACACGACGTCAAGTCAGTTGAGTCTTGAACAACTCGTCTGCTTAGAAGCATTGTCAATAGAAGAGTTTCACTTCTACTCATTGATGCTTCAGTCAAAGCTGAGAAAGCTGTCATCTCATGAAACATAAACATCGAAGAACAACTGTTTCATTGAGTCAGCAATCAATTCGACGAAGTCATCAATATGCTGAACAAGCTTCGAAGTCAGCGAGACTTGACTTTACAACTCAATGAACACTGACTTCTTGTACAAGATGATCATAAAAAGAGAGCGAAACAACTAAAAGTCGCTTTTGATAAAAACGATGAGCTAGAGAAAAAGATCAATCAGCTACAAGGCGAGCGATTGAACTTCAGAGCGAAACAACGTCAAGCTGATTGATCTATGTCTCGTCAAGATACTCAGTCAGCTCAACAACGAGTCAATCAGAAAGTTGAACGAAGCTTGACTTTTAAAGTTCGCTCTCAACGAGAATCTTCTACTTTATCTAATAACGAAAACGGGAATGATCATCACAAGTTCGTCAAGCTTTCGAATTCACTCATTTTCATTGAAACAGATGATTCTATCTGAGAAACATGAAACATCAAAATAGCTGACAAGCTTGATGTCAACGCGAATCATTATTCTACTGAAAAGATTCGTATTGTCTATGTGATTTTCAGACTAGAAGACAATGCTGATTAGCAAATCTATGCAAAGCATCGTGTTGATGCTTTCTCACTTTATAAATCACTATCAGAGCTACTGAAACATCTGAAAGAAATTTACGAAGATCAGAATCTGATTTGAAAGTGTCATTGCAAATACGTCGCTTTGAAGCAGCTCAAAAAGCTCTTCAGCTCTTTCTATTCAGAATTCACTAGAATATTCAGCTTTCTGAACTACGACGATGTCATTCTGATGAACAACATTCAGAATAAAATCAACAATCATCTTCAAAACGCGTTGTCAGTTTGCCTTATAGAGTTTAGCTCGCTTGATAAGCTCAAGATCTTTCTTCAAGATGTGAATAATAAACAACGAGTCAATTATCAGCTACGTGATGAGCAATGAACAGTCAAATCAATAGCAGCTTCGAAAAAACGTTTTGTTTCTTCGTCGACATCAGCTTCGATTACTAGCTATGTTCAACTCGCTACTTTTTTCATTCTCGAATCTGAACGATCAAGAATGTCAATCATCTGCTTCAACTGCAAAGTATCGAGTCATCTTTCAAAGAACTGCTCTCAGCTGAAGACTAGTACTTCGACATCTCGTGCATTCATTCCTTGCCTCAATGAGATCATCATGTCAAAAGAAGAGAAGAAATTATTTACAGAGAAATCGAAGAATGAGGCAAAAAACTAGTGACTTTCATCAAAGACGCAATGAAAGATGTGTTAATTTCTTTAACAATGAGCAGCTCAAATGATCTCTTTGCTTCGAAATCTTTGACTATTGAATGTGTACTATCTAGCAATGAAATTAGTTACTCATTAAAGTCATTGATTGACACTGAAGCAGCTGACTATTCGTTCATTGATGAATTAATCGCGCAGAA
>JAABUV010000346.1_pt1 | contig 70925 bp, 60 predicted proteins | sample 5559971 | NCBI WGS metagenome assembly JAABUV01 (sample SAMN10711881, study PRJNA513362) | rock metagenome | isolation source: Antarctica rocks | place: Antarctica: Victoria Land, Knobhead nord | collected 2015-12-19 | reverse complement strand
GGTAATATAATACTTCCTAAATAGCTAATATTATATAATAGAATATTTTAAGATAGAGTTACGCCTTAAAGATAATAAAGAGGCTACTAAGGAATAAGCTAAGCTAGATAAACTAGTAAATTATATAGAGAATATAAATAGTATAAATAGTTCTATAAAAGAGGTTAATATATAATCTATCTTTAATCCTATCTTCTAATTAATATAACTTTTAGAATACTTCTAAGGAAGATATAAATACTATTAGGCTTAAATTTACTAGGTTTAATCTACTAATCTTATAAATTATAAAGTAAAGGATTATATATTATAAGGGTCTAGAGGAGTTAAAAGATACTAAGGATCTAGATACTATAAATACTTATACTATATTTATATAATAGCATACTAACGCGTTATACCTAACCCTATATAATAGAATTAAGATAAGGAGGGTATCTTAATTAAGGTTAGTACTAATAGGAAAGAAACTAAGTATACTACTAAGGAGGATAAAGAAGAGGATAGGGAGTATAAGCTAGAAGATACTAGTAAGACTAGTAGTTATAATAAGGATAACAATAGTAAATATAATAATAGTAAAGAGGGTAGTAATAAATAGAAGGATTATAAGTACAAGATTATAGAGATATCTAACTAGATAGATAGGCTATCTATTATAGACTATAAAATAATTATATTACCTTTTTATATTACTAGAAAGTATTCTTAATATTATAGTCTAGTAAAATACCCTAACTAAAACTAAAGTCATAGCGAGTCAGGTTAATACTTTAGTACTAATACTTAGTACTACCCCTTAGTATTAACTTAAATACTTAGTACTAACTATTAGTACCGACCTAAATACTTAGGCTAGGAATTTAGTATTAACTCGCTAAGAGTCGAGTTAGGAACCCGACTCAAGTTCAAAGTATTAACCTGATGCGGTTAGTCTATTTATATAGGTACGTGCGAAGTTTTTATATAATTAAAGTATTTTATCTATCTATTATTATATATATAGGGGTAATCCCTTATAACCTATTAGTATAATATTATATTATTCTTAGCCTTAGTAAGAGATAATAGTAAGCTTATAGCAATTAGCTTTTCTAATACTAAATTAATAGAAATACCTTATACTATCTATAATAGAGATAAAAGGTAATCCTATTATAACTAATATAATTTTACTTTATAGTAGGATAGGGTAACTATCTAATTATATAATTATATTAAGGCCTTATATATTAATAATAATATAGTCCTTCTTCTTACTACTAACTTCTCGCTATATTATAAAGACTAGATAACTAAATAGGGTAGGTTAATTTAACTACTATATTTTCCCTTAGGAATAAAGCTTATTAAAAGTCTTATTAATTATTTACTTATCTCTATAACTTACTAGGTAAACCCTTAATAGCTTAAGGGCTATATTAGGCTTTAATATAATTAGTATCTATTTAGCCTTAAGAACTATAACTATAGTACCTTAATCTATCTATATCTTAGGAAACGTATTAATAACTCTAGCGATCTAAGAGGCTACCTTAGGGGTATTATAGATAGTTATACTACTTAGTATAACGTACTCTAATACTAGGTTAATAGATAACTATAGTAGGCTTTTATATGAATTAAGGCCCTTATTTATATTAGTCTAAGGTAGGGTAACTATATTAGCTGTAATATATAGTATAAGAGCTATAATTATAACTATAAGGCCTTTAACGACTTATAACTTTTATAACTAGGTATTTCTAATAGCTTATAGAGTAATTATTAGAGTAACTAGATATACTCTATCCTATTTATATTTAGTAACTAATTCAAGCTAAGTCTTATAAGGTAGTTATATAGCGACTAGTAAAGCGTTATAGACCTATATAAATAATATATTAGAATTAATAATATATATATATACGCTTCTATTAGGACTAAGATCTTATAAATAATCTAGTTTAAAAAGATAGTTATAATTATTAGGTATATTACCCTTATATATTACCGGAACTTTAATTATAAAGTATAGAGGGATTATAACTATTAATTTCGCCTTAATTATACGCCTTAAATATAGTAACGCCTAAGTATAAACTTTAATTAGGGCTATTAAGCCTTTATATAATCTAATTAAAATTACCTTCCTACTAAAATTAATAATAATACCCTAGGGAACTAAGGTATCATTACTAATAAGTATATTAGCTCTAAGGTTATCTATAATATAAACCTCTATAATTATTAATGCCTATCTTAGAGAGTCTCTAACCTTACCTTAAATATATATTTTAATAGAAGTATACTTATAAGTCTTAATAGTCTTATTTCCTACGCTATAAACTAGTATAAGTAAAGGTATCTTCTTAAGTTAGATATTAGGGAGGTACTTTATAAGGTACGTACGGTTAATAAGTATAATAGTACAGCTATTATTAAGGTAGATATTAGTCTACTCCTAGCCTAATTTAGACTAGGATACTTCAACTATAATATATTTCTATCTATAAAAGCCGTAGCCTAGTAGCTTACTCTAATCCGGAATTATATTAGAGTTAATATAGATAAAGTTAATCTAAGGGATATTATTAAGGTCCTTATTTATAACTTCCTTTAGATTAATCTAAGGGTTATCTAGTAAAGGCTTTAATAGCTATAATATTAGCTTAGTTAGCTTAGAAAGCCTTAACTAATATTATAGTCTTAAGTAATTAAATAGCTTATTCTAAGATAAAAAGATAGCTTTATAATTAGAATAAGAATAATTAGTATCCCTTAGCTATATAAGGAAGTTAATATCTTAAGTCTTATTATAATTATTATTATAAAAGCCTTTAGTAGACGGTTTATTGTTATACTTATACTAACTAGCTAATTAATTATATTTATTATTAAAGTCTTTTATAGACTCCTCTACTATAGCCTAATAGGCCCTTTAAGGTCTACCGCTATTATAAGTACTATTCTACTCCTATAGTTAAAAACCTAACCCGTTTACGGGGCCTACTATAATTTAAAGCCTTTAAAGGGCTTATAGTAGCTATAGTAGCTATAGTAATTAAGGCGTATCTTAGCCTTAACGATTTTAATTCTAATTAGAATTATAGACTAGATTATTCTAATAGTAGGAGTAAGTATTACTAACTAATTAGTTTTATAGCTAATTAACTACTTAGGATTAATACTAACTAGATTAGCTAATTAGCCTATTATTATTATCTTATAACTACTATCCTATTATAGCTATTAAGGTCTTTAATATAAAGGACGTACTATTTATATAAATATTAAATTAGATATCCTTTTATAGATATAATTCTTTAATTAAGCCTAAGATAGTTAATATAGTATTAGACTTATTAAGGTTATAATATAATTCGCCGTCTATATATTTATAAGCTAGGAGTACCTATAATAGTTTAGTAATTATAATACTAGCGTTAGGACTATTAATTATAATATTAGCTATATATTTAGTAGGGTCGCGTCGATTATAAACGTCTTAAATAATATAATAAATAGACTTAAGTATACCTAGAGACTTACCTAGAGAATCTTAAAATCTCTTCTCTAGTATATTATACTAGATATTAATATTATTAGGATTATATCTTAATCCTTATCTAGAGTTATATATTAATTAACTAGTAAACTAGTTATTAGCTTCTCTAAGTAGATAAGTATTAAAATTTTATTATAAAATAGCTATATCTATAGTAGTAGCCTTTACTTATAACCTAGTAGTAAAGTTATAGATATTATAATAGATATTATACCTATCCTTAACCTTAATAGTAGGTATATTAGGCTTTAGTTTAAAGTAGCTTATATCTTAAGTATAAAACTAAGTAGAATAAGGTCTTTAATTAGGATTAGCCGGATTTACTTAATTACTATTAGCTTACTACTAATTCTATAGTAAGGTTATTACTTAAGTAATAATAGCAGCTATTTAATTAGCTTATACCTATAAAAATAGAGTAGCTATATTTATAAAAGGCTACGGAAGATTATAAGGTATCTCTCCTTTAACTAATATACCTTAAGTTATTAGTAAGTAGGAGCCTAGGCTAGACTAATCTAATAGGCCTAACTACTCTAATAGGCCTAACTATCCTAATAGGCTAAATCTAGGAGAGGTTAAAGTAGATATAGTACCTATTAATAGGGACCTAGTAAACTTATATAGCTAGGTAGTAGTAATAATAAAGGCTTTTATAGATATCCTAAAGAGGGGTAGGTTAATAGCCTAGTTACTTAGCTAGGTATATTTAGCTTAATCTAAGTCTTAGGATTCTAATTAAGTACCGCGTAATAGAGTAGGTTTATAAGGGAGAGGTAAAGGTCTTTTATACTTAGAGGTAATAAAATAGATAACCCTATAAGTTACCTTCTAGATAATCTAGCTATACTAATACCTAATATTAAAGAAATTAGATATTAAGTAGGCTTAAGTAATAATATCTAAAGGTATAGGGATAGCTAATAGGATTAAAGCAGCTATATTTAAAATAGATAGGATATTATTAGAGCCTTTAATAGTAGCTACTTTATAAGTTAATAGTATTAATAGCTATTATAATTATTATAGGAGTTATAATAAAAAAGTAAAGTAGGTAAATAACTTATATAACTATTTAGATAATTTAAATAGGAAGGAGCTTTATTCCTAAGAAGGGACTAGAAGGAGTATAAATAAGTTATATAACTTAGAGGGCTATAATATAAGGGTATTTACTAAAGGCTTCTAATTTAAACTACTTTATATTTAGATTAGTATAGAATAAGGCCCTTATTATAAAGTATAAGGGATACTTTTAGTTATAGAAGTACTTACTAAAGGTATAAGACTTAGAGGGGTTAGAGGACTTAGAGGGGGATTATTAGTATTATAAAGATAGCGTTAATACTATAAATAGTAGTTAGTACTTCTAAGTAATTATTTAGTACCTTAAAGATAAATACTTCTAGTATTACTACTAATTAATATAGGTAGAATAATTATAGGTAGAATAGTTAATTTTCTATTAAGGATTCTATTAAGGAATAACAAGGTAACTATAGAAACCTTCTGTAGTATACGCTAATACTATATCTATAGTAGTAGTTTTTAATTACGTCGTAAATTAAATTGATAAAATATCTCTAAGGGTTTTCTTTACTATTTATAATTTCTCTTAATAGGTGTAATATAAAAAGGACCTTCGTAGATTTAATCAAGAATCAACGTAAATTTCAGACCCTTAAAGTAATCCCGCTAGAAGAATTCACCCCCTTCTGGTCCAAACTTACTTCTGGTCCAAACTTACTTCTGGTCCAGCCCCAAGGGGCTAGCGGCCCGGAGCCTTCGAAACTCCGGACTCCCGGGCCTAGCTCCAGGGTACTCTCAGGCCTACTAACGAGAGCTGCTATAGATGCTTAACCAGGCTGATTCTATGAAATATTTTAGTGTAAGAACTATTCAGTCTATGGTTTTCTATAATACTTACAGCGAAACCAAACTGAGAAAGTCGGTCGTTGTGGAACAGGAGGGCGTGGACCAGAAGTAAGTTTGGACCAGAAGGGGGTGAATTCTTCTAACGACTATTCCGCCTCTTAGACTTAAATAAATAGGATATGTAACTAATAGTATCGCCTGTCCAGAGGCCTGAGACTATATTATTGTGTGTGGAGATTCCTGCGAACGTGGAGGCCGCACGGATGTGGAGGGAGGATCCGAAAGAATTTCGGAAGAGGTGCAGGGCTGATGTTAGGGCGAGTTTGGAGGAGGAGTAGTACAGTTATCAGAAGCAGGGGGAGATGAGAATTTACGGTAACCGCAATCTCTAGCAACGTGCGCTCTCAGAACAGGTACGCGCACATGTTGCGTCCCCAACAGTGTGAATTGTATCCATGATGTCCTGGGGGCTGAGATGGATCGGCAGAAGCAGGATCAACTTGATGCCAAATTACGCTATACCCACTCGTGCCACTTAGGGATTGTCGTTTTCCATTACTGAAAGTCGGATTGGTTCTCAGCCCGACTATAGCGGGAAAGGACACAGTCTGCGCTTCTATAGACCCGAATCTGGCCGGTCGGTTGCACTACAAGTTACAGAAAAGTAGGCGTCAGGTCTTTGAGTTGCCAGGACTTTGAGTTGCCATGAACATGAATGGTATCTTGTTAGCTCGAGACACGAATTTGGTAGAGGTTAGGGAGTAATGGATGTTACAAACGAACGACTTTCGGCTCGAGAGCATTTAGAAGCTGACGAGTGCTAGTGCTATATATATCATTTACAGAGACGACTGGGTCTTTCACAATGAAAGTTTCATGGCCATTCTGCGCTTCAGGGGGCATGACATCGGTTCCAGATTCACGTCTTCCCATCGATACCATCTCTTTCCTCTTTTTCTTTCTTTGCGGCATGCTTCTCAATAATTGCCCGCCGTATCCTCACACTCCTCTCGGGCCCATCCTTCTCAAACCTTTTGCCAAACTCGGCTGGCGTTTCACCAAGCTCATTCTTAGCCTCTGGATCAGCACCATGCTCCACCAACCACTTCATGAGCTCTCTCTGGTCCCATTTCGCCGCTGTATGCAAAGGTGTACCCTTCCTACCGGCTCTCCGTGCTTCTGATGGTCCCATGAAATCGTCCGCGATTCCGTTGATGTCGGCTCCATGAGCCAGTAAACAATCCAAGACGGGAATACGATCTGGAACAGATCCCTGCGCGGCAGCGTTTAAGGCAACGCTGTTTTGCACGGGAGATGCACCATGAAAGAGCAGTAATTTGACGGTTTTGAGGGGCCCACGGAGCGCTGCTGATGCAAGAGCGCTGTTGGGATCGGCGCCGTTGGAGATGAAGAAGGAGATTAGATCTGGTTGGGAGAGGTGGGATGCCAGGATGTTTTCATTGGCTTTCCAGCCGTGCTTGATATATAACTCGAAAAGCTCTTTCGAGGTCGTCATACTTGTAATGTGATCGTCGATGGTTGCGCCCTGACATAAAAGATACTCCACTACTGCTGGGTTGCCTGTGCCCTTGACAGCTTTGGGGAGCAGATAATATATTTCATCGGTGGATGGACCCTCTACCGATGCATCTGACTGCCATTGCTGAAGTATACTCTTGAGGCCATGGAGATCGTTCGCTTCTACAGCGTCGAACGCTGCATCGTTAAACTTTTCGGCACTGGCAAGTTGATTATGCGGCGCTTCATTTGGCCCCTCATTCTCCGAGCTATTTGTTGCCATAATTGGGAGACTGAAGCTGATGTTGGAAACGATGCTTGGCTGCACGATTCTCCTACTTAAACCGAAAACACGCAAACGCTAAGCCATTACGACACACGAAACAAGCAGGCTAATAGACAAAACGACAGAAATGGCAAATGGAAAATGAAAGATCCTTCAAAACGTCATATTCTTCTCCAATGCATCCATCAGCCCCGCCGCCTTCGCCGCCACGCTCCTACATTCTTGACTATACCCTTTCTCCTCTTCCTTGCCACCGCTAGCCACAGCACGATACCCATCCTTCCAGAAATGCCATCTGTCCATAGTGAGATATGCCTTACCATCATAGAGCGGCCCCGGGGACCACATGCCCAAATCCCGATCGGAGACCTCCCCCGGGAAAATAACTTGCTTGAAAAAGGTCTGGCCATACCAAAAGATCCACTGTGCGCCCGCTAGTACGTAAATCTCATCTGGAACGCCCTCCACGCCTCTGGAAGCGTTACGGCCTTCGTGTGCGTTGCGTTGGGCCCATATGGCCCACGTGGGACTGGTGGAGAAGATACGGCGTTCGAAAAGATTGGCGGCGAAGGCGTGAAAGTTGACGTAACTGCGTGGTTTCTCTTTGTCGGGGCCTGTGGATGCAAATCAGTGGTTTTAGGCTTGCTGCATCCCGGAATGGGGGTTGAGGTAGGGGTAAATTGCAGGACGTACCATTCAGCGACTCCCTGAGTGACTCGCCTAGGCGCTGGTACCGGACATACTGGTTTGTTATGTCCTTTTTGAATCGTCAACGATGATCGATATTCGGAAGCGGAGATGCCTGATATAATTTACCTTTGAATCGTATTGCTGGCCGAGCTTAGGGGAATTCGCGAGGTACTCCAGAAGACCAGCGAGCTTGAGCTGAGACATATGATGATAGGGTATCTGCTCGGCGACTTCGATGCAAGATTCGCCAAAGTCGGAGATTTCTTCTGACAGCAGCGCTTTAGCCGGTAGAAAGTCTTCGACCGATCTGGCGGTAAACTCGAGTGTCAAGGTCGAGTCTGGCTGGAGGAAGTCACGGAGGAGGGCGAAGGTCTTGTCGGAGATGGGGAAGCCGGGTGGGTCCTCCGTTTTGAGATCCAGAGAATATATGGTGGGCGCCGTCGTGCCACAAAACACAGTGCGCTTTATAGATCGAAGCGACTTTTTCATGAAGAAACCTCTTCCAAAAGAGTTGCGACAGGCCAGGCAGCTGCACGACGCAATCGGGTCGAGTCGTGAAGGCCGATGCCCGGGTTGAACAAAAGAAAGAGTACGTCGGTGAGATCTCGAAAGTCAGCAGTGACCCAAAGACTAGACAGACGTTGGATTTCCCTCTGTTGCCTGCTGGGACCGCAGCCGTAGTTATACTCAGCTCCACCCTTACTGAGAGCTTGTCCATAAGCTAATAACCCCGTAAGGGCCGCTGAACATCACCCTATGGGAACGTAATGTCGCACCCTTCTCGGCCGTCTGAGCGTGGTAGAAAAGGTCCCGAGTCAGCGCCCCACGAGGTCCTACAAACAGCTTTAGTCGATCTTGAGCCTCGTGCGACCACGAGGCCACCACGAACGGATGGCTTTGCAGGAAGGACCAAAAGCTTACGGAAGGAATCCACAAATTGATATATTGTCCAGCTTCGACCTTCAAGGGCCGGGAAGGGTGATACTAACATTGACTGAGCCGTCGGCGTGAGTCACTATGGCTCGGGCCTGACCGTGCCGGAAGGTCCTATTCCGCTACAGGACGCGGATGTATTTGACAAGCGACGTGGAGAGGAACAACCCAGCGAAGATATATATATGCGGAAGATGTGATTTATTCTGACGAAAGGTTCAGAATGTGGCTGGCTGATGTCGAGCTTGACTCTTTGAAGGAGGGCCATTGATCGCCTTGTACGGCTCAACGGATCCAGTCGTGTCATTTGTGTCCCGAGGCACTAGAGTGCTCGCAGTCGGAGAGGTACGACTCGGTGGCGGGTTTGTCCATATCTTGTCGGATGTGGTAGATAGATGGTAGGCAGGGGATCAGCAAATCCGAATGGCCTAAACGCAATGTGGACATTCTCCTAGCCCTCCCCAGATCTCAAGAAGCGAAAGGTCTTCTAGCGACTGACGATTACCTCAAATTGCATCCTACGTCCGGCGCCTGGATGATGATTGCTGGGCTAGGTTCTAGCAAGGTTTAGAAGTCTACGCTCGTTGGAACGACAGTCCAGGAATGGTCGCGTGTGGCTACAACGAAACTGGATGAAGATGAAATTCCCCTGTCAGAACTTGGCTGCCTGACCAAACCTCGCTCTCGTCTTGAGGTTGCTGGTAAGGTTTTCTGGCTTTATCTTCTGGTCAATAGCAGGGAGAAAGAGGAAGAACACTGCAGAATTCGCAACGAGAAATTAGAAGCACATGGGATGAAACCGCCTATGACTCGAATATCAGGCAATCGATTTGAGACCCAAATCTAAGTTGAGATCTCGGTATCGTTGGAGGAATTTCGGTCGGTAAAGACGGACACTTATGAAGCCACATCATTCCAATGCTGTTTCCAAACACTGCATCAACAAGAAACATCTGCTTTTCACCAATCTCCGCCGGCAGTGTTGATAGTCGCGGCGCGAACACTCTGACAAGATGGTAAAGAGCATAGCATATCCCAACTCTAGGACTTGTCTTGATTTCTAAGTTACCATCAGAATTACATGCAAGAGAAGGCGACACTTCGATAACGGTAGTAGAAACGAAGGGGATCGACAAACGCCAGAGCACTGAATCCAGCACTATCAACCAAAGAATGACGAAAACTATTCTAGCGCTGTTGCCAATAATTGAGTGACACGTTAGATAACTAGCTTAGAGTTTCCAGGTTTCTAGAATAGGGGATTTTGATACACCATAGAGAAATGGAGAGGGAAGGTATGATAGAGAGATCAGCAGGGTGACGGACCCAAGGAGATTAATCGAGATGTATAACCCATGAAGTAGACGAAAGGCTAGGTCTCGTCAGGCGATAGGGCGGCCATACGCCTGGGCAAGTACCCATATTATAATAACACTATTTCCAAACACCAGCCAACGTCAACCCCTCAACATCCGTATCTCACACCCCTACCTACCCATCCCAAAGAACAGACCCCCTATTTCCATACACCCATTATAACGATCTCAAATTCCCCCTAAAACTGACAACCAGCAAAGAACAAACCAGTAATCGTAGTACCACTTCCCAATCCCCAACCACTCACTCAATCAACACAAAGCTCAGCCAACCAAACCACCGAGTTTGTAGCCACGTAATTTACTACGGTGAAGCTCTATAAGTACGTGCTGGTGATGAGATAAGGGGGGTTTGTGAATGGAATAGATTTGTAGGAGTTTGATGGTGGTGTTTTTATGGTAGATCGCTGAATGGGGTTTTGGAGGGTGGGGTTTGTTGGGTTGGGTTTCTTGGGTTGGGATGATTTTGTTTTGGGATAGGTAAGATGGAGGAGGTGGTTGACTTTAGTCGGGAGTTGGGGATGGAGTTGGAGTCTGCTGGTTGCGTGGAGCAAGGATCTATGTTTTAGGAGTCAACAAGCCCAAGATTCAGTCCCCGTCGCTTGAGGTTAGCAGCTTTCAGAATCACACGTAATAACTGGTGGAGTGGAAATGAGTCGTAACGTAGTGGGTGCGTTGCAAGAGCTCAATAGGCGAACGCCGTGGTCTAATCTCCTGCCTTCAATCAGCTTTTTTTCGACTACGCAATTGCTTTAGCTCATCATCTATCTCCGAAAACCTTTTCTCCACTACCTTCCTTTGCCCCTCTAAAAACGCTTCCCGCTCCTCGTCGGACGGCATACCCTTGAAGATAAGCCGCCTCGTCGTTCGCATGAAATCGTCTCTAATTTCTGGAGTCACTGCTTTGCGCCGCTCTTTGAATGCTGTCACATATGCCTGTAATTCTCGCGTTGCGATCGCTTTCATCTCACCGCTCTGCATCTTTCCCCCCTCGTAACGTTCTTTGATTGACGCTAATTCTTCGTCGCTCTCAAGAAAGAATGTGAGATACTGGAATGGCACATCCTTCGCCGTATTGCCACCCTTTTCTTCCTGTTCTTCTTTAGTGTCTTGCCCCCCCGAGAAGGCCTTGCCAATTTTCTTCTTAATCTGGTTGTCTGTGTCGTTGAGATAGATGCTGGAATCCACATCGGAAGCCGACATTTTCGAGTCAGACCCGCGCAAAGATGGTAGAAAGACGGAATGAAGTACTCCTGGTTTAGGGAGCTTGATGCGCGGGGCATTGTCACGGCACTGGCGGAAATAAGGATCTTGGTCAATGGCACAGGTGATAAGACAGGGGATTTTAGTGATCTTTTTGGGGTTGGAGCCAAATATGAAAGGGAATGATGTAGCGAACGAAGTCGCTGACTGTGTAGCTGGGAAGGCGAATTCGAGTATGTTATTGCTGTTGAGCTCAGTATCAGCATTTACGTCAGGTGGGTTTCGAGACCAATGGCGTGACCTACTCTCCACTAAATCCAAATGTCCCTTTGATCTGGTTATTCGTTGTCTTTTTGCCCATCTCATTAATGTTATAACCAAGTGCAGCCCCTTGACCACCGTAGATGAACTCGCTATCCGCGAAGATAAATGTCTTTTGCATGTCAAAGCCGATTGCTATAATATCCATGGCGTTTGCGAGGGCAAACTTGTGGCACTCCTCCTGGGATAGCTTTGGAGAATGGAAAAATTTCTCGTCGTCAGTAAGCATGATTATCAGAGGTACATCGAAAGCATCTTGGAGGTATCTAGTACACTTGGATCAGAGCCTTACATCCTTAGATACCGGTGATTTTCTCCCACGTACTTGGTAAATTCGAAAGGGATTGAATGTCCTACATGCATGCTGTCGCTGCTAGGCCCCCTCCCAGTGTACAGAAAGAATGGGATACCCTGCTCATACTTGTCAAGTATAATATTGAGATCGCGGTGACTGAAGACCATTCCTCGGCGTAGTAATCGATGGGGAGGTCTTCCTGTGAGCTTCTCTATTCGTTCCAATATGGCGGTGTCAATCCTTGTAGAGCCGAACTTGTCGACGAGCTTGTCATAGTCGATGGCTACAGGCTTGCCCTCCGCGTCTACCCCTCCAGACACGTTGAATGGCGTGATGATTTGCTCTTTGGTCTGAGAGTCCGGGGTCTGCTTCTCCGTGTTTTGTGCCTGTTTGGCGAGTGAAAGTGCAGATAAAGCCGGAGGCTGTCCAGGCTCATCTGGGACTTCTGCGATTGATGCCATGCTGAAATGAAAAGATTGATATAGGCAATGGCCTGGGTTTGGTAGGAGACGGCTTAGGTTAATATATGTAAACTTGCAAAATGCTCAATCAATGCGAGATATGTAATCCAAGGAGATAGCTAGGTGACTCGGAAGTCTGGCTCCATCAATAGACATAAAAGGTAGTCAAGCGCGCAACTAATAACTGCTTGAAGGATTTGAGGGAGCTTGGACAAGCATCGGTACTCGCAAGCTCCGACATCCCGTCCCGCCGCGGGTCGGAGTTCTATCTAACCGCTTTTGAATGATGGAGGAAACAGCGACACTTTCTCATCAATATTCATCAACAACCCTCCATGGAATCGTTTACCACATCGTTGTCTCGATCATGGTCAAGTTCTATGAAAGCTCTTTCAACTATGATTACCCTTTTCCCGCCGTGAGCCTCGCCTACTTCCTCCGCTACCCCAATCCTTACGCTACTCACGTGCTCTCCACTGATGTCATTGATCGTCACTTCGACCCTGTTACACAAAGACTCAGTACTACACGACTACATCTTAAGCGCTCGAAATTGCCTCCAGCAGTGTTGAAAATATTACCGAAAGGAATTCTCGGCACAGGCGGTGATGCGGGACAGAGCTACATCCTTGAGAAGAGCGTGGTTGATGCAAAGGATGGATGGATGGAGACAGAGACTAAGAACTTGGAATGGACGGGAATCTTGAGCATTAGCGAGAAACAGGTCTACAAGAGGCTGTCCGCAGGGCTGTCATCACCTGAAACCTCAACCAATGACCTGGTGGAAAATACAAAGTACGAAGGTACCGATGTTACGACTACGGTCACACTGTTATCACGTTTCGGTCAAGCGAAGGCGCTGCGAAGGAAGGGCGAAGTGAGCGGAGCAGGCTCGATACCTTCATCAGACTCGGAGGACGAGATTCCAGCAAAAAAAGGGTTCTTCGCCTCATGGTCAACATCATCCCTCCAACGCACCATCGAAATGATTGGCTTGAAGAGAACCAGAGAAGCTCTAGCAAAGAGCAAGGACGGGATGAATGTTGTTTTGGGACGATATCGAAGCGGTGGTCTAGCTCAGATCCTGGAAGGCATGAATGAGGATAAGCATAGGGCATTCGGAGAGAACGGGCCCTGGAAGAGGGTATGGCATCAAGGCCAAGATTCGAGCAATGAGGATTAAATCAGGGCAGAGTACTGCAGTGCCCAGCTTTCTTCGCGAAATACTTGGTCCAACGGCCGATCTGAACTACCAATCGAAAACCTAGCAATTTAGCGAGGAGTTTGGGACAATTTTCGCTTCCTGTACTTATCACTGTACTTTGGCTCAATCGAGTTCACAACCCAGATTCACATAGAGAAACACACCAAGCTATTCCGAGATTCAAAGTATCGCCGTTGAGTATTATATAGTCACTAGCTTGCTGGCGCCGGGCCTGAGGATGCCAAGTCCGAAGCCAGTCTTTTGATATGACAATGAATCTTTCATTGCCGGCAGTTTTCCCAGTGTAAAAATTGCGCATCAAGAGCAAAACGGGCCTGCTTGCCATGCTTTCATCTTCGACTCCCGTATGAACCCGCGAGGCCGGAACCTTTAGCGAGACCACTTGTGGCCGTTGTTTAAGCGCCTTCAACAATCCTCCCCCCAAGCCTCCAACCCCCCGATGATCTGACAAGCATACGCGCGACTCCCCCCCAAAAGTCAATGGAGCGGATCGATCCCTAGCTGCATAGCAAGGCAGATCTAGCGAACATCATTTCCACAGTCGTGCAGCTTGCCGTCCACATTTGGTCTGGTGGCAGGTTTCGGAGTGTGACTTATGCACACGGGCCATGGCCCGTACCAACATCGTCCGTCCTCGTGCGGCGTATAAGGGTCCTGGCGGGCAATTCAAGATTTCCCTTCCACTTTCCCTCTGTCTCGTGGGTTTTGAGTTTCTGTATCTGTTTCTTGAAATAGAATATGCAAAGAGGGGAATGCAGCCCCCAAGGACTATGACATTCTCCATTCTCAGCGCTTGCGGTCAATAGTGCATTGAAGTCAAAGAGATGGCAGGTTTCTTTTTGGTTATGCATATACAAAGGATGCATAGTAGCAGCTTTTCCAATGTCCTCTGCTCTCCCTCTTTCAGCGTTGCACTCTTACAGTATAATGGGGAAGGGTTAATTTTCTCGTCTCTCTGAAATCCTTGCAAGAGTGTTCCATCTCCCACACTTCGTCCCCTAGCCCGTTCTTTCCCTCCTTCATCAGCTCAGCCATCCAACAACATTTGTCTTCTTTTTAGACATATCTGTCCTCGCCCTCGACAATCCTTCCTCTTGCTGCCTGCATGTACACGGTTGGCTGCATATCCTCTGCATTAATCACATCCGTCACGCACTCGTCTCCTCTCACTCACCATAATGGCCGGCTCTCAGTCTCTTCCTTTCGCTACATTGGCTGTCACCCTCTTTGCTCTCTTCTTGCGGATAGAATCTCGACCATCGAAAGGCCCCGTGTTTTCTAGGAAACATTCGGATGGACCACCGAGTCTTTCCGGCTATAGCGTGCCTCTCTCCAATGGTAAGCTATATCCTTACAGAAAAGGCTACTTAGAACCTTACCAAAACCCCAACGAAGCAACTCCAAACACTGCTCTTCTTCTATCCTCCCACCACCTCCGCTAACGGAAGCATCACCAGGCATGACGTCTCTCCCCCCTCCAATGGGAACCCTCAAAGCGATAACCCTCGGCCAAGGAACCCAAAATTATACCTGCACCACTTCCGGGGCAACTCCCGTCGCCATCGGCGCCACTGCCACCCTCTTCGACGCCTCCCCCTTCCTAGAATTATTCCCCTCACCGCAAGAAGCAATGCCCTTCCTCGACCGCCTCCCCGAATACCTCATGTGGCTCCTCAACATCGAAGCCGATCTGCACGCCGACCTACTAGCCCAATACCGCATCCCCATCCTCGGCAACCACTACTTCAACGCAGCAGGCCAACCGACATTCGACGTAGGCTCCACAGGGTTAATAGTCGCGAAGAAGGTGAGCGGTATCCCTGCACCGTCGACTGCGTGCGCGGGACCGCCGGGGATGCAGAATTATGGCGCGGTGGATTGGTTGAAGCTGCAGGATGTGGGGACGGGGGTCAGTAGGGGACTGTGTCAGGTGTATCGGGTTGAGACTGCGGGGGGAAAGGCGCCGCCGACTTGTTCGCAGGCGGGACCGATTGAGATACCGTATGCGACGTTGTATTGGTTTTATGAATGATGATTGATGAGGGGAAGTGCCGTACGCGGGTGTTGGGTGATGCGATCTTGTGGGTGTCGACTGCATGAGAGGGCCGTCCGCGAGGACGGGATTTTGAGATGTTGATTTCTAGGAGCATTGCGAGGTTGGAGCGCCCCTTCTTGGGCTTTGGGAATAGGCTACATTCGCTTTGGGAAATGGTAACGTTTTGAGTCGGCGAACGGAAAGGGAAAGCGCATCTGTGGGATCTTTATAGATATTCTTTTGGGCTGTATATACAGAGACGACTCTATCCATATTTAATATAGATTTTATCATTCAATGAGATGTCACTTACACTTACATCGGAAAGAGGCCATTTGTAGATGGATGGTCCTTGCCTTTGGGTTCACATCTTGGAATCTCTGCCCGTAGGTTCCATTGATGGCTGCTCTAACGTGTCTATGACGAATCTATGCACCTGGTTGACCATACCCGGACTCATCTCGTGGCCCACACCATCGAAGACGATGTCCTCGAGAACAACATTGCCACCACCAAACCAGCCGTTGGGAGCTGTAGCATCCTTGAGCCATGAAAGAAATGGTTCGGAGCATTTATAAGGGACTAGCTTGTCTGCTCCGCCTGCCATATTGAGTATCCTCTTCCCATAGAGCGAGCTCTTCATTAATGGCATCAGCCGTTTCTTCTCTAGATCTGTAGGAGCATGCGTAGACACTTCATCGCGGCGTGATGTGATCTCTCCTAGCAATAATCCAGCCGGGTCATACTTTTCTACAGCTTCGATGAGACCTTTCGGGAAGCCTCTCGATCCTAGGAATTGTGAGCCCGGAGGCGAGCTCTTGGTCCAGGAGTCCAATTTGGAAAGACGCGCACGATCGGTCATGAGGCGGATGTAGTCCGGGCATCCTATTATGATGATTGCGGTGATTATGCGAGGGTCGTGCGTTATGCAGTGCCAGGCTGCGTGGCCGCCGAGACTTACGCCTAGGACTATGTTGGTGGTTATGGTGTGGGTTGTGGTGGGGAAGATGTAGGATGAGATGTAGGTTAGGAGGTGGGAGGTGTCGGTTGCGGTGCCATCTGTCATGGGGGATGTGGGATCAGTGGGATTGATTTATGGAGATGTGGGGCTTACGGTATGAAGCAAACATATGCTGAGCATGTCGCTCGTTTCCGGCCTTCCAAGTTTCGTTGGCTAGACTGTCCACCTCCCTGGAGCCATGGTTCCTCTGGTCAAAAGAGACGGCTATGAGACCAATTGCTCTGTCCTTGTGATTCCTTCGACGAAGTGTCTCGTTCCATTTGCGTATAGTGGAAGATGCGATTGGCTCCATGCATTCTTGCGTCTGTAAGCGTGGGTGGAGAAGCCAGAGGCAGGCTACGTTTTGGATATCTGCTGGAAGCGCTGAGAGGCCATAGACTGTGGTAAGAATGCCTGCTATGCAATGGGTTTCTTTTGAGACGGGCAGAGGGGGACTCTGGTATGTGTTAAGCATCGGATTCGATGTTGGCATTCTGCTTTCTTAGTAGTAGGACTAGAGATCATCATGGGGGGGGGCATCGTTAGGGAAGGTTCTTGATATTTCTCCAATGAAACTTTGTTTTAGCCACACTTGTACGGATATAACATTAGATCAGCTACTTGACGTTAAATCCGTGGCCTCGATAGGGAAACTTATCCGAATTGACAAGGATTCGCGTCTATCTTGAGCTCGAGCACGTCTGCACCAAAGTACTTACTTTGAGTATCACATATCGCAACCTCGACGGTTTTCCTTACCTGGTCAATATCTTTATCGGTTGTGCCCTTCAATTCCGAGGTCCCACTTACCTGCTATCTTCCGATATAACGTTGACTGTAGCCAATTGCTTTACAACCATAATTCTCTCACTCACTCACTCAACCCATCCAACCAGGCATTTGTCCTAACCCGTTTGGCCCTCCTCGTCTTGTTGGAACAACGCTCTCTTACAGCCTTTTCTAAGATCACAATACGAGGCACCTCTTCCGCCGTACCCCACCAGACGCGAAAGTTACGCTACACTTTGTGTCAATGCATTGAGAGATTTGCATAGGGGGATCTAAAAGCATGTCGGAACAACACGCAGGCATGAATGGTGTCGGCACCTCGAAAGAGGAAGCTATAGACTTAGATAATATGGGGACGGGGTCCCCAGAAGTGGGATCTAGCGGTACGCTCGATCAATTAGATGGAAATACGACCCTCCCAGCAGCTACCACGGAGCCCAAGTCGCCCACCCCAGAGAATCAATTGAGCAAAGACATGCAGCGTGTATCAGCTGCTGCGGAGCATGGATCACCTCTGTTTGTCTCTCAAGGCAGCCCTTCGCCTTCAGATGCCGAGGTTGGTGAAGCGTTGCATCCGGATCTCATTGAGAGGAATGGCCTTGCGGTCGTTATCCCACGCCTCGAGAATTTATGGGAGTATCGTCGATATGACGATCCAGCCACAGTAGTTGAAATACTAGAAGAGTATGATGATGGGGGTTCCATCGAATATCTTGTTCAATTCGATGATGAAAGTGAGAAAGTGGTGAGTCCCCATGGCAACCCTTTTCCCGATAATTCACTCGCCTGGTCTATTACGCAATCGTCACTGTACACTGTTTCTTCCATCTTCTCTAGCTGTGTTCCTCTACTATCATCTTCATTCTTTCATCTATTTTGCTTCGAAAAGAAAGCATCGTCAACTCATATATCGCAGCGTTTATGCTGTTGCCCAATCATAACACCCATGCTCAAACCCAGCCCTATACCATATATCGCAAGCTAACAGGGTAAACACTCAGTTGACATTCGACGAGATTTTCCAGCTTGACAACTCTCGCTCACTACTAGCCCGGTTTGAAGGCGAAGAATCCGAGCAATCTGAATTAGCTCATTTGGATACAAAAAGCTCTTCAAGACCGTCAAGGCGAACAAGAGACCTTAGCAACACCCACATCTCGAGCTTTGCCTTGGACTCGGACGACGAGCTCACCACAGCAAAGCATTCGGTACGAAAGCGTCGCACTTTAACCAAGCGAAGGCCCAACAACTCCGGCAGATCATCACGATTACGGAGTACATACTCACAAATGTCGATCAGTTCAAATAGTGATGATTCAAGGGCGCCCCGAAAGCGGCGTCCACCAACTCGTCCCCCAAGTACTAGAGCCACACGAGCGAAGAGTGTCAATTACTCCGACATCCCGACTCAGGCTGAAGTAGACGGTACGATCTTTCAACAACGCAAGACTACTGACCTCGGCAAGCGGAAGCGGTCTTCGTTCCGGCTCGCTGGCCCACGTAAGGGTAGGCAATTGCTCCGGGGTCCACGATTACGCGCCGAATCCCCTTCCTCAGACGAATCCTTATCCGTGGAAGAGGGGAACAGAAGATCTGGAAGGGACAGGAGAACACGCGATATGCGTGAAGTAGGTGAGGATGAAATTCCGGAGAGAGCTGCAGCGAAGGGGATCATCAAATACTCTGGTGCAAAGGAGCACTTTCGAGAGTTACCTGACTATGATGACTTTCGCCTGCGTCACTGCCAAACCTGCGATGTCTGCTACGAGACTGGGGATGACGAAGAAAAGGGACTTCTTGTCTACTGCCAGGGATGCACTATCTCTTATCACCAGAAATGTCTTGGGTCACGCAACGGACGTGAGCATCTTGTGACGAAGATAGACGAGAAAGATTTTGTTCTCCAATGCCGACGATGTATTGGCGTCCCGAAGCAAAAAGATCCGATGGCTCCGGATCAAGGACTGTGCTCATCGTGTCATGAGCCGGGTGAGACAACAACAGCCTTTCGTGAACGTAAAAGTACGAAGGAAGAGCAGAGAGAGCGCGAGGAGAACAGTGGCGAAGACCCTAGTACTGAAGTCTTACCTTCCCTAATCAATAATGCTGATACTCTACTATTTCGCTGCTTGGTTTGCTATCGAGGCTGTCATCTACATCACTTGCCGCCTAAAGACAGCACAGCAGTCTCCGAGGTACTCAGCGAAGGAAACCTCGCATCGATCCGATTCGACGAGTATAGCCCTAATTGGTCCTGCAAAAATTGTCTGGATGCTCCTGCAGATGTTGAAGTGCTGGTGGCATGGCGGCCTATCAATTACGATACCTACGAGATCGGGAGCTCCACCGACATGATGCCAGGTGATACGCAAGAATATCTTGTGAAATGGAAGAAACTACCATACGTTAAAGCCCAATGGATGCCAGGCGACTGGATCTGGGGTGTTACAACCGCATCTATGCGTAAGGCTTTTGCCAAGCAGAATAACCACAATAACCTCCCCAAGAGGGACTTCAGAGAAGCAGTCCCAGAGGACAACATGCGCGCGGACATTGTCTTTGACGTTCGGTACACGAATGTGGTGAAGCAGCCGAATGAGAAGGTTGCCAAAGCTCGAATCAAGGAGGTCAAAGAAGCATTGATGAAATTCAAGGGCCTTGGCTATGAAGATGTCGTGTGGGCAGAGCCTCCAGCACAAGATGATGAGGAGAGATGGGCAGACTTCCAAGCCGCATACGACGATTATGTCATGGGGTTTTTCGTCCACCCACCCGTAAAACGAGATCTAGAAGCCCGGCTCGTCAAGCTCCGGGCTCAAAACTTTAGAGACAGCCTTGTACTAACGGCTCAGCCATCATCATTGACCGGTGGCGACTTGATGGCGTACCAGCTGGAAGGCCTCAATTGGATCTATTATCAGTGGTTCAACCGTCAAAATGCGATCCTTGCCGATGAGATGGGCTTGGGTAAGACTATTCAAGTGATCGGCTTTTTGGCGACATTGAAGCAAGTCCACAGCTGCTGGCCGTGCCTGGTTGTTGTACCAAATTCAACATGTCCGAACTGGCGACGTGAGATCAAACACTGGGCGCCATCCTTGCGGGTGGTCACCTACTATGGATCGGCTGAAGCTAGAAGATTAGCTGTAAAGCATGAATTGTTTCCGGCAGGGAGCAAAGACTTAAGATGTCATGTCGTGGTGACTTCTTACGATGCAGCACAGGACGAAGATTTTCGTAAGATATTTCGTGGAGTTCATTGGGCTGGTCTAGTTGTGGACGAGGGCCAACGTCTGAAGAACGACAAGGGGATTCTGTATGCCGCCCTAAACGCTCTAAAAGCGCCTTTCAAGCTACTATTGACAGGTACGCCATTGCAAAACAATGCTCGGGAATTGTTCAATCTGCTACAATTCCTCGACCCCTCGGTCAACGCGCAAGAAATGGAAGAAGAATACGCCACCCTAACCCAGGAGAATATTGCTCGACTACATACTAGGTTACGGGACATGTTCTTGCGGCGTACGAAGGCGGAGGTTCTGAAGTTCCTCCCTTCAATGGCCCAGATCATCCTTCCTGTCACAATGTCATCGCTGCAAAAGAAGCTCTATAAATCGATACTTGCCCAGAATCCAGAGCTCATCAGGTCAATCCTTGGAACCAGCAAGGTTATAGGGCCCAAAGAGAGGGCGAACCTGAACAATATCTTGATGCAGCTTCGGAAGTGCCTTGCACATCCATTCGTGTACAACAAAGCGATTGAAGAGAAATCTTCTACTCAGCTGCATCGCAACCTGGTCGACGCTTCGTCGAAACTACAGCTCCTCGAGGTCATGCTACCCAAGCTGCAAGAGCGTGGAAATCGGGTATTGATATTCAGCCAATTCTTGGACATGCTTGATATAGTAGAAGATTTTCTGGACGGTTTAGGTCTACAGTTCTTACGATTGGACGGGACGCTGGGTTCTTTAGAAAAGCAGAAGCGGATTGATAGCTTCAATGCTCCTGACTCTTCTCTCTTTGCGTTTCTACTTTCCACTCGGGCGGGTGGCGTTGGAATCAACCTTGCGACTGCGGATACTGTCATAATCCTCGATCCTGACTTCAATCCGCACCAGGATATCCAAGCTTTATCGCGTGCTCATCGTATCGGGCAAAAGAAGAAAGTACTTGTCTTTCAGCTGACCACCCGGGCTACTGCCGAGGAGAAGATCATGCAGATTGGAAAGAAAAAAATGGCCTTGGATCATGTTATGATAGAGCAGATGGATGCTGCCGATTATGCTGGCATAGACGTGGAGTCTATTCTCCGTCACGGAACTGATGCTCTATTCAAGGACGACGATACTCAAGATATAAAGTACGACTCTGCTTCCGTAGACAGACTCCTTGACCGTAGTCAAATCGAAAATACTCCGACTGCGAATGATAACTCCGCTGAATCGCAGTTCAGCTTTGCTCGAGTCTGGGCTAACGATAAGGGTACTCTTGAAGAAGGCTTGGGTGTATCTGATGATACCCTACCAGATCCTTCTATATGGGATGCTATCTTAAAAGAACGCGAACGCGAACGCGAAGCCGCCCAGGAAGCTGCAGCGCGCGAGGAGGACTTAGGTAGAGGCAGACGCAAGCGCCAAGTAAGTCCACTTTTGAATGAGGTAAACGTTCGAGTCTTACTTCTACTTAGAACGTTGATTATGCTAAGCATACCGCATCGCCCGCTCGGAAAACGAAGTCTGGAAAGGACGCCGAGGAGACCGACAGCGACACGGATTTCATGGAGCATGATAGTGACGAGGACGAAGCCGAAAGTGAGGAAGACGATGCTGAAGCAACTAATATCAATGATCTTCCAGAGATAGAAAGTCCCCAGCAGCGTCCATCCCGCCCCTCACTGTCGCATGCCTCGCCTGTGGACGGCAAAGGTAGGGTCATATCAGTGTCTGAGGATGAGCCGTGCTGACCACGTCTTAGAACGCGGAGTATTCAGGCGAGCTGAAGCACCAGCACTCACTCCGAACGGCGTTTCGCCAGTACTTCATTCAGCTAATGGCTACGTTCATCGTCGTCCCCATCCGACGACTTCTAGCCCTCATATCGCTCCTATGCATCATGCATCGTCAAGTGTCAGTCGATCACCTAGAGGAAACCCATCGACACCTTCAAATCATCAAAGGCCACCCAACGGTCAGCAATCAATCCCAGTACCTCAAATCTACGCCACTCATGGAGCGAACGATTCCACCAGCCATTGCATCGCCTGCAAAAGTATCCACAGAGAGGGCTACTGTCCCCTCAAGCTGGCTGGACCCGAGAAATGTAATCTTTGCGGTATTGCTCACTTCGGGCACGCAAGAGTATGTCCACACATCGCCTCAGTTACCCAATTGCGGGCAATGCTGGAAGCCATCAAACAAAGCACTGAGCCGGCTGATGTAAAGGCACTTGCCAAGTTGAAGGTCACCGGCATTCTCGGTGATCTGAACCAGAGAAGGCGGAGGGCGGCAGAGGCTGCGGCACAAAAGAACCCTTTGTCAACGGCCCCAAATGGTCATCACTCGGTCAACGGTGGTGATCAACATACGAGCGGCACTGGACGAGGGAATGACCGGCCTAATAGTATGGCCCACCTCTTCTATTCTACGCCACGTCAAGGTCAATAAGGACTTGGGACGTGAGGGAAGTACTCTACATCCGCCGGAACAAGGACTTTGAACACATGCAATGGCTGTGATTGGATCTCTGCCGGAAGAGAACGATCGAGTCGCGATTGGATGTCAAGGAATGTCGGCGCCTTCATCGAAGAGTTGAAACACTTTTAGGCACAAGATGCTTATTTGTCTTCGCATATTGCTCTCTCTCTTACTTCCTTTCTTCCTGCATGCGATTATCCCTAGCTCGGGATCTCATCTAAATCTAATAGTCATGTTTTTAACTCTTCATCATACCCCAGAACGTTACCATAGAAGAGTGTTGCAATCAAAAACTTCAATGGCTTTTATAGTGACTATAACTGACAGTTTTATGATCAGGAGTATGGCTTCTCTGCCGTCCTTGCTAGCACTTCTAATCCTCCATTTGATGGTCTTCCGGCGACGTAGATGTTGCATGTTGCCAGTATACAATAGCAACCAACCACATTGGCCTATATACCTGGATTGCAAACGGTCATTTTTTGCTCTACGCATTTATGAACTTCCATTCTCCGATCATTTCCCTTATGAAGTCAGCAGAAAGCGTGAAAAGACATCTTGGGATCAAGTATTCTAGGCCAGGAACTTTACACCACAATCTACTCCAGAAATAACAACTAGAGAGATGTTGGATGTGTTTCGATAGCTTGCACTTGTCGTTCACATATACCACGTTATGAGTATTGAGAGTCTAGCAAGGCAGAGGGTGGGTCACAGCTCTCAGACAGCCGGAGTGGTGACTTCTAGGAGATCGAAATCGATCCATTGAGAACTAATCATGTCAATGAGATATTGACGCCAGCGGTCTAGGAGCCCGGATGCTCGCTAGTGATGTAATTATGGTTTTTGTCAGAGGGAATTCGCTGCTAATCGACTCCAAATAAGGGAGGAAGAAGAATAAAAGCAGCAAAATAGGGAAGGAAAACTGCAACGTCGTATCCATAGCCTCTCTAGGACGATGACGACCTTATACTTGACAACTTCAAAACGCTAGACGAACGACCGCAGAGTTGACGGTGGAGTTGAAAAATGGAAGTGGTACGTGCGAGCAGGTTGACCTTTTTAGGAGACTGCTCCTCTATATGCAGAACGTTCGAAGGGACAAGGACTGAGGCCACCCAGCAAATATCATGGCAGTGGGAGAACCCTAGATGATGATCCTTATGCCTATCACCTTTGCTCACTTATACAGGCATGATACAGAGGGTTGGACTCTAGTATCATGCTGGAGGGTGTGCACCTACCGAATCCGGCGAGATTCAGCCTTGACTCAGGTAGTGTTCCCATGCTGATATGTCACAACGCACATGACTGGTATGCCTATAGTTGCAGAATGAAGATCATCTATAGATTTATCGTTGGTATCAGATGTCCACTCCGAAGTCGGAGAACTAATCTTAAGGACAGCAAGATGCTTATATCGAAGTATTGCTAGTCATAATAATGGTCTTGAGGCATCACTAGTGGTATAAAATCCGCGCAAAGTGTAGAAAGACAGGTGTACCACTTACGAGTCGCCGTGGTGAAAGTATCGTAGGTGCGTAGGTAGATAGAGTAGGTACGTTGCGTCCGGAGACAATTACAGTTAGGGCTATACGCTAGTGGATCGGTTATACCTAAAGTGCTCTAGCTTCCGAGAGATAGCCTTTGACCCTGATCATCAAAAAGTTTTCGCCAAGAGTACATCACAGCTCATATTGTACATGGAGAGGTCCACCATATAGACCTTCTTCGACCGGGGAAGTCACAACATGTCGGCTCCAGTTCTTCCCCTCCAGCCTATCCGACTCGCCCCAGGCCCATCGCCTCTCACTCCAGAGCAAACATACTGGAAGACCTTCAAATCCCAAGTACGCTCATTCGAGTTACTCGTCTTCCCCCAATCGTTGCAAGCTGTGTTTCGAGTAATGAGACATAATCGCACAACGAAATTGACTCTCCTTCACCACCAGTCCCTAGGCTTGTACAGACATGACAATCATGCAATGCTGACTAGACTACTTACAGATCTTAGCACCCTCGCCGTCAAGTAACCCAATCACCCATGTGTCTGCGCCTCTACCTCCTGCAAATACACTTGCACAAGCGTCGGATCTCTTCGCTGTCACCACTGGGACCCGAGTTCAATTCTTCTCCATTCGCACACGAAAGCTAATCAAAACAATTTCTCGGTTCGATGATATCGCTCACAGCGCCGAGATCAGACGTGATGGCCGAGTCATGGTTGCAGGAGATGAAAGCGGAGCCATACAAGTCTTCGATATCAATTCACGTGCGATCTTGAAAACCTGGAAGGAGCATAAGCAGCCAGTCTGGACCTCGAAATTTTCGCCAATAGAATCTACAAAACTTATGAGCGCAAGTGATGATCGAACAGTTCGAGTATGGGATCTTCCAAGTCAGGAAAGCATCACTACGTTTGTTGGTCATCAAGATTATGTTAGAAGTGGGGCTTTTATGCCGGGGCAGGCCTCTGGGTTACTGGTAACTGGAAGCTATGATCAGACAGTAAGACTATGGGATCCGCGAGCCTCGGCCAGCCCGGTCATGATCTTCAAGCATGCAGCTCCGGTTGAAGATGTGTTGCCAATGCCCTCTGGAACGACTGTTCTTACTGCCGCAGATAATCAAATTTCCGTGCTTGACTTGGTAGCTGCAAGGCCACTATCAGTGCTCAAGAACCACCAAAAGACTGTCACATCCCTTTGTCTAGCTTCCAATAACACCAGGCTGGTGAGTGGTGGACTGGATGGACACTTGAAAGTTTTTGAAACCACTGCATGGAATGTCGTTTTCGGATCCAAGTATACCTCGCCAATACTCTCACTATGTGTGATCAACTCCGGTACCGAGCGAGACGATCGTCATTTGGCGGTGGGCATGCAAAATGGCAACCTATCAGTTAAGACGCGACTCTCCGGACAACAGAAGGTCAAAGAAAAGGCGAGGCAAAAGGAAATGCAGGCATTGATCGAGGGCAATGTTGAAGAGTTGGACCGGAAGAAAGCCAAAGCAAAATCGAATGGATTCAAAAAGCGCTTTAGGGGCCAAGACTTCACTGGTGAGGGTGCGGATATTATTATTGATGGGCGGACGAAAGGGAAGAAGAAACCCAAGATATGGGAAGAGCTACTGCGGAAAGGAAAATATGCGGCTGCTCTGGACCAAGTATTAACACCCAGAAAAGGCGAACAATATCTCTCAGACGTTGTGACTTTACTCACCGCATTTCGTCATAGATCGGCGACGCGTACTGCTTTATCTGGAAGGGATGATGTTTCTCTACAACCAATATTCAAGTGGGTGTGCACTTTCATAACTAATCCTCGATACGTCAATCTGTGTGTTGATGTTGGTATCCTCATCCTTGATCTCTACTCCTCGCACATGGGCGAGTCCCCTCAGATTGATCGGCTCATGACTAGGCTACATCGAGCTGTCCGCATGGAGGTTGAGAGATCACAACAAGCATGGCAGACCGAGGGGATGCTCGGCATGCTCGTCAACTCTGGGGGATGAACGAAAATCTCATGTATCAGGTATCCGATAACAGGAGAAAGACAGTCGATGAGCCTTCTTATGAATGAGCGGCGAAAGCTCTTATGCTCACTGGCGCGATGTGGCTATTCTCAATAGAACTTTGCGCTTGCACAGGGCGCTTTCGCTTCACCGGGCCATCGAGGTGTCCGACTTGCGCTTTTAGTATTGACGCTTGCCCGGGCTGATTTCACGGCACACCAATGATAAAATACCGGTCCACAACCATAAAGACATGGTCGCGCTGAATGCGCGGTTCGGCTGCATTTGCGGAGATCCTTCCACCCATACCAATATCTCCAGGGCTGTCTCTTAAGTGGCACTAGAGCTGGGGAGACCGCACCACAGTCGTTACACATCCAGCCCGTCAAGGCGCCACCATCCTCAATTATGATTTCTCCTTGCGTGCTGCTTCGCAGACCCGCGATAGATCACCTACAATTAATGTCAGCATCATGCAAGGAGATGCTACGTCCTTTTCCAGTGCCCGTAGCAGCCATCGACCGGCGGACGTTCATAGGAAATGTGGGATTCTTAGTCCGACATTAATCCTAAAGCCATATACTCCTTTTGCCGTCTCGTACTACCTACAAAGGAGAAAGCGTAACACAGATGATGCCGTTCATATCTCTTCTGTGTCTAGATTGAGATAGACAGGCAAGCGTCAGGTCGTTTAAGCAGCTATTATGCGATCGTCAATCTTTTCGCTCGGATTGCTGCTGTCAGCTACGCTAAGAAGGATTGCCTCCTGAATACGGTCTTACCAGATCTTGTCTACGCTACGGTAGTTGCTGTCCCAAGCTATCAAGTACGGACACGCAGGTCTTCGCTGGGAAAATGTATGGGTCATTTTGCTTGGCGTGGCTTCCTCTTCGGCCTACAGACTATCTTCTTCGCGGCCTCTGGTGTCCGGAGGCACATTACTGACGGCCCCACTCCTCCAGAGTGATGTTTGGCAAGGCGCGCATGCAGCTCTCCTATTGGCAAGGGATGAGGACCATTTGGGAGTGACACAATACCCCAGGAAGTAGGACGTCCAATATTCTACTTTCGCGATTCTATTCCTTCTCATGAGCTATACGTTCCGAAGTAAAGCGAAGCCTATTTGAAAAACATTATTAACAAGCGCAAGACCGATCGCTTAACCCTACAATAACCTTCTTCGCGATATCAATGGAGGCGTGATCTCGATACATGATTATCGAAACGATACAATGGTATCCGTACCCTCAACATATTAATCTAATGAGCCCTCAATATCCTATCCTATCCTGACCTCGCACGATAACGCCAACCGCTGATGCAGTCATGACTCATGTCTCTCATCATCTAACATCGTTGCGAAAACGTCGCTCATCCGAAAACCCCAAACCCTCAGCCCAACTGCCTATCCATATCGACCCTCCACCTCGGCCCGAACCTCCTCATCGCCCATATAACAACACTGCTCGCCATCGCGATGACACCAATGCCGGTGAAAAGCCAGCCGTTGCCGATGACGCCAATAAGCGGCTGCGCAACCACGGCGCCCACAAAAGAAAAGATGTTGCGGATGAAATTGCTGACGGCGACTCCACTCGATGCTTTTTTCGGCATGAATTCCGTCAGCATCGTCGTCGACATGGCGAAGATGAGCATGGAACCGATGCCGAAGAAGAAATTGGCGATGAGCGGTACAAGCCAGAAGACGCCACGGTCGGCCGTCCAACCGTACCAGATCAAAGCTGCCGGGTAGAGGAAGGCGGCGATCCAGGCGTTTTCGCGCATGCGGTCTTCGGGTCTGTACATCAATTTCCCCTTGTCGTCGTAGCGTCCCGCCTTCTTGGCTTCGCGCGCCATGATGGTGTCGGTCCACTTCCCGCCGAAGAGTGAGGCGAGGACGTAGCCGATGCTGTTGGGGATGTAGGTCAGGCCGACGATGGTGGTGGAGAAGCCGTAGGGGGCCTGGGCGAAGGTGGTCTCGAGGGAGATGTTGAGGAGGTAGAGGGAGCCGAAGGTGATGGAGGCGTAGTAGACTGTGAGGAGGACGGCGGGGAAGCGCAGGTAGAGGATTATGCGGAGGGGGTCGATGAAGAAGCGGCGGGCGAGGCTGATGTAGGTGCGGGATTTGTGGTGGATGGCGCTGGTGCGGGAGGTGGTTGGTGTTAGGGCTGGCTGCTGGTCCCTTTCTGCGTCTGATGGTAGGGGTTTGGTGATCTTGAGTGTCTACGCACGCTTCGTCAGCGCTGGGTCTGTTCTCTCAATGGGAGGGCAATTTACCTCTGGCAGGGCGAAGAAGAGAAAGACGAGCACGGCGCCTCCATATATGGCCAAGAACCACTGCGTACTCCTCCACCCAAACCTCTCCGCCAGCGCACCACCAATAATCGGCGCAAACAACGGTCCACACAGCGGTCCCAGGTAAAATATCCCCATCGCCCTCCCGCGCTCTCTTACCTCCCATATATCAGCAATCGTGCCCGCGCCAACCACCTGCACGCTAGCGGCCGCGCCGCCGCCCAAGATGCGCATGACGATCAGCATGGCGATGTTGGTCGAGAGGGCGGCGAGGACGTTCCAGAGCAGGAAGAGGGCGAAGGAGAGGAGGTAGATGGTGCGGCGGCCGAGGGTTTCGGAGAAGGAGGACCACCATAGCGGGAAGATGGACATGGCGAGCATGTACGCTGCGGCGGAGAAGTTGGTGATGGTGGGGGTGGTGTGGAGGTCGTTTGAGATTTGGAGGAGGGCGGCTGGATGAAAACACATACATCGTGTCAGTCAGTCAGTTCAGATTGGGAGTTTTCTTTTCCTGGTTAACCGCATCATCGCGATTATGGGGTGAGGTGAGGTGAAGTGAGGTGAGGATGGGCGGGGGGGACTTTACGAAAAATGATGGCGCTGCCCAGCGGCGCCGCCACGGCCGCGAGGGCGATGTTGAAGGTGATGAACCATTTCGTGCGTCGGGGGTAGTGTTTCGGTTCCTCCACCTCGGCCACAAGGGTGAAACGTCCGAACAGTCCGCGTCGTTGGGAGCGTGGGATTTTTACCGGTGTGGTTGTTTCGTCTTCTTCGGTGGTGGTGGCGGTTTCGAGGTCGGATTTGGTCGGGCTGGTGCGGCTGGTGTTGTTGTGGTTTGAGTGTGCGGTGGAAGAGAGTGAGATTTTCTCATCGAGATCGGATGAGAGGGTTTCGGGTTTGGGCGCGCCGTGGTGGGTTATGGCTTGTGTACCCATCGCGGCGGGTTTTTCGATCATGGCTGATGCGGTGCGTTGTTTGTTGATCAATTGATTCTAACGATGGTGAGGTCAAGCTTCAAGCCCGGTCTATGGGGCTTGTGTTGATATTTCAACATGTGGAACGATACGCGAATGGATGAGTTCACGGGGGAGCTAAGATGGAAAGATAGATTGATATGAAATATGCAAGTTTTGTCCAAAAAAGATTTGTCACCATGAGTAAGAAATATCGTCAATCCGGCAGCACCCTATACACATTCAGATATACTTTATCGAGAATGTGGTCGACGATGTATCCGCATCGAGGAAACGACCGTCTACCACCCAACTCAAGTACAGGAGCAGGTCGGTTTCGGCGACCATTGATAGGGTGTGAGCATCATGGACTTTAAGCCCATCCTAGCGAAAACCCGCGATCTACCGGGTTTCGTTTCAGACGGATAACGGCTTTTTCTGTTTACGAGGGGAGCGTAACCTGTTATGGCAATTGATACTGGAACGGTGAAGGATAAGGTGCCGATACTCGGTCGTCATTTGCCACACATGAGTGTGGAGTAGAGACGGATCTGGACAGCGGGAACGTGCGTCATGACAGGGGTATGATGCACGTGATCGTGGCTTAACTCGGGCTGGAAGTCGAATCGTGTGGGTGGTGGGGTTGATGCGCTAGGAGGTCTAGGATGCATGGTTAGATGCAAGTAGCGGGGTAGCCTTTTACATTGTTAACATACCATCCTGATTACTGATTTTTTTGTCATGGTGATCGTCGGTGACAAAGCAGGAGTACGTATGAAAGGGATGTCGTTCTCCTTATGAGGATTGACCCTGGGAACACTCTGGATCGTGGACTCTCGTATCCATTTCAGTCCGAGAGGTGTTGAATTGTATTTCATACTATTTTCGGTTAATAAGGTAGTCAGTCACTGATCACGAGTGAACGACAACATGACTCTGCAGGAATCCAGAGCCCGCTTGATGTCACATTTTGCGGGCGATGCATCGAAGCATCCAACCAAATGGTCAGCCCTTTGGGACAAGGGAGACTTCCTACCGTGGGATCGTGGAACGCCAAACCCAGCTCTCGAGGATACTCTCTCTGATCGAAAGGACCTGCTGGGCTCCTGCTTCACAAAGGATTCCGCTGGGATCTCGCGGAGGAAGAGAGTGCTGGTGCCAGGATGTGGGAAGGGTTACGATGTTCTGCTCCTCGCCAGTTTCGGATATGATGCCTTCGGACTTGAAGTGAGCGAGACCGCGGTCAAAAGGTGCTATGAAGAGCAGAAGGTTCATGGTGGCGAGTATCCTGTGAGGGATGAGACAGCTGGTACTGGGGCAGTGGTGTTCATCCTGGGTGATTTCTTTGCCACTGATTGGATGAGGAACATTGGGGAAGATGGAAAAGTCGATATAATATATGACTATACCGTGAGACTCCTTTGCACTCAATGATGTAACCTGGCTCTTCTGTATTGCATGCTTCCGACTCGGCGGTATCTGACGTAAAATGTAGTTTCTCTGTGCTCTCCCACCCAGCTCCCGTCCTGGTTGGGCCCTTCGAATGTCACAATTATTAGCGGACGACGGCAATCTGATTTGCATCGAGTTCCCGAGTGCCAAAGATCCCAAGATTGGAGGCCCACCATATGCTCTGCCTCCACCAGTCTATATTGAGCATCTTGCGCATCCAGGCAAAGAGCTTACGTACGATGACCAGTCAGGCCATATTAGGGAAGGTCTTTATGGTCCCAAAAGCACTGCTGCTCTGACACGAGCTGCTCACTGGCAGCCTACGAGGACCCACGAGATTGGGCAAGGGCAGGACTGGGTCAGCGTTTGGCGCCACTAGCAAATCTTGACCTCCTGTGCATAGCTAGGTGACTTCCTTCCATTTCGGAAGCTGAGGTACAGCAGTCGATTTCGTCTGGAGGAACGCTTTAAATTTCAACCTGCTTTCCGTAGTGAGTTGTAATGCTCTCCAAGTCCGAAACTGTGGCGATAGTAAGCAAGCCAAAGTTCCGGATGAGGACCATCGACTCCGCACTCGATCTTCTCAACCTTTCCATCGCCTTGCAGAATATTAATATCGACTCCATAGGCTTTCGCAAGTGCAAGGATCTCCAGATGACCGCCCCACTCCCCTGTTTCACTGATCGTCTTAACGTACTGATCCAGGGGTCCTTCGAGGAAGGGAATAAAGTCATCCGGATGCTCGAATATATACATAGCGGCAACATGTCTCGTGACTTTGTAATCTTCAGGTAGCGGACTTCCGGACTTGAGTTGGCCATCCTGCTTTAGGCTTAATTCCTTATCTTGCATTTGATCTGCGACAGCCGCATACAAGCAATGACCATCAGAGCGGATTTCATATTCTGTCAGACCTCTCGAAGCATAGGCTTCGAGCATAGATCTTCGTTCCTCATCGCGGAGGTTTGGTTGATTGGCGGCTTCCCTGCTGGCTTGCTCTGCCGCAGTCTCCTGTTCCGCAGCTCGTCGAGCAAGTCTAGCTTTTTGACGATTAGGCCTTTTCGCCGCACCATTCGACGCCGAGGTAGAAGACAGTGGTAGAGATTCCGATGCACTGTTGATAACTACTGATGTTTCTGGTGAATCTTGTTCGCCAGACTCATTACCGTTAGTAATCTCGTCGTCGACTGCAGTAAACCCAGAATGCCCAGAGAACGCAGCTATTTCGCTTCGCTGCTTATCTTCGAGCTGCCTCTCGAGGTCTGCACATTCATCATTGACTCCTTTTCGGGTCCTTTTCGTTGCTGCCTTCTTCTTTTGTGTTATACGGGATTGCAGATTCTTTTGCTCCTGGCGATGTTCCTTCTGCAGCTTCTCCATGTGTTTAACCCGGGTTCCGACTCGGGTTCCGACTCGGGCTCGGACGGCGACAAAAGTGATTGGAGAATTATGCAGTATGAAGAGATGGATAGGTCGCCATTGCTAGGAATTCGGAAAGTTCCGTCAAAGATTGTTACCGAAACTACAGCTGTAAGGAGAACCATTTGCGGTTAGCAGCTAGAAATAGAAATAGAACACATGTGAGCCGAGGCATCAAATATTCCAATGCAGTTCATTATTCAGGACTGTCATCTGCCACCATTATGACGGATGATGGATACGTTTGTAGGCAAATCCTCCAATGCAGATGGTCGCGACTGCCATACTTGGCAACAGTTGAATAGAGTCACGGATGTACCTGGCACTTCGTAATCGAAACTATTCCGTAAGTGGTTAGACCACTGCACCCCACAGAAGACAACGGTCAGCCCTATGATATGAAAGCCGAGGAAGGTTTCCCAACTCCCCATCCTCCCTTGGACCGGAGGCAAGCCCACGTTCAGCCAAACATGACGCTTCTTCTTCTAAGGCCCGCCGGCTGCCCGAATCCTTCCGCTTCTATTGTGACTATCCAAGGTGCTCCTGAGGCCTCTGTGTATTCTATCCTGGTGAACCAACACTCCACATATATACACGCATCTCCGCTAGCACCGTCTTACCTAGGTTCTGTCTCGGATCATTACACGGTCAGTGAAAGCAATCCTGGCAGATCAGGTGCCTTTCGTGTTCGCTGTCCCGATGTCTTCTCTAGACCATGAAGATCAAATATACCAGGACGATGTCAAAGCCTTGAAGAGATCGTGGACCGACTCTCGATGGAGATTCACAAAGAGACCCTTTACCGCTGAGCAAATTGTGGCCAAAAGGGGCAATTTGACGATCCAATACCCTAGCAATGCTCAGAGTCAGAAGCTATGGAACATCGTCGAAGGCAGATTCAAGGTTCGTCTTTACTTGTCTAAAAAGTAGCACATTCGACCGAAGTCTGATGAGGACCGATAGAATGGCGACGCTAGCTTCACGTATGGATGCTTGGATCCAACAATGATCACTCAGATGGCCAAGTATCTTGATACCGTCTACGTCTCCGGCTGGCAATGCTCTTCAACGGCTTCCTCCACCGATGAGCCTTCACCTGATCTGGCAGATTACCCAATGGTAGACATGCGTTCCATCGATCACGATACGATAGCTGACCACTGATAGAACACGGTCCCAAATAAGGTCCAGCATCTCTTCCTCGCCCAGCTATTCCACGACCGAAAGCAAAGGGAAGAACGTATAACTACACCAAAGGCAAACCGTGGCAGCGTAGCCAATACTGACTTTCTCCGGCCTATCATTGCAGATGCTGACACTGGACATGGAGGATTGACCGCTATTATGAAGCTGACAAAGCTGTTCATCGAGAAAGGAGCGGCAGGCATACATATTGAGGACCAAGCGCCGGGGACAAAGAAGTGCGGACACATGGCAGGCAAGGTCCTGGTACCCATCAGCGAGCACATCAACCGTTTGGTCGCCATCAGGGCGCAGGCCGACATCATGGGTACCGATCTTCTAGCCGTTGCTCGGACCGACTCTGAAGCTGCTACGCTCATCACATCCACTATTGACCCCAGAGACCATGCATTCATCCTCGGAATGACCAATCCGGCTCTTCAACCTCTCAATGACCTGATGGTGGCAGCAGAACAAGCTGGCAAGACTGGTGAGCAGCTACAAAGCATCGAAGACCAATGGATCGCTCAAGCGGGCTTGAAGCTTTTCGATGATGCTGTAGTGGATATGATCAATGCAGGCGTCCATGTCAACAAGGCAGGCTTGGTTCAAGAGTACCACTCCATGGTCAGAGGAAAGAGCAACTCCGAATCGCGGGCGATTGCCAAAGGCTTGACTGGCGTTGACATACACTGGGATTGGGACTCACCAAGAACACGCGAGGGGTTCTACCGCTACCAAGGTGGTTGTGGGTGTGCCGTCAACCGTGCCATTGCATACGCACCATATGCGGATATGATTTGGATGGAGAGTGCAAAGCCGGATTATAAGCAGGCAGAAGAATTTGCCAACGGTGTACATGCTGTGTGGCCTGAGCAGAAGTAATTATTCGTCTTCACTTCGGAACTCGAATTGCTGACCTGTCCACAGACTCGCCTACAACCTCTCCCCCTCCTTCAACTGGAAAGCGGCCATGCCACGCGAGGAGCAAGAGACCTACATCCAACGCCTCGGCAAGCTAGGCTACTGCTGGCAATTCATCACCCTTGCCGGCCTGCACACCACCGCGCTCATCAGCGATCAGTTCTCCAAAGCTTTCGCCAAGCACGGTATGCGCGCGTACGGGGAGCTGGTGCAGGAGCCCGAGATGGAAGGCAAGATCGACGTGGTCACCCATCAGAAGTGGAGCGGAGCGAACTATGTGGATAATATGTTGAAGATGGTCACTGGTGGCGTGAGCTCGACCAGCGCGATGGGGAAAGGTGTTACGGAGGATCAGTTCAAGTGAAGTGTAGCACGTTATGTCGTGTTTGTAGGTAAATGCTTTTGGAACAACGTTTCGGAGAATCGCACCAATCACTTTCCTATAAGTTATCCTATTTCCCACAGCCCATGAGGAACGAATCGAATACCTTGACAACATCCATTATCATCATCAAAGAGTTCTTGTACACAATCATAAAAGCGCACTTTTTCGCCCTCATCACATCCCACAAACACGCCACACAAGCCCTTTAGCCCCCCTAGCCTACAGCCTCAACTACCCTTCCTTTCCTCATCGCTCCTCAATCCCCATTCCCATCCCCCTTCACCTCCAACTCCAATTTCCCTTCCAACCCCCAACCAAAATCTCACGCGCCATCAATCTTGCAATCTACGACTTTTCCTCTTGGAGTTTCAGAATTAGATGCTTAGTTTTTCGCCACATTCGTTATTCTACACCTCATCAGGACAGGATCTTATGTCGGTATCGGTGTCGAATCCTTTGATCTGCTTTAGTCTGGTCTAGTTCTAGTCTGATCCAGTCCAGTTTGGTCTAGGATAGGTTAGGACCGTGGAATGAAAGCGCAGCCTCGCAGGGTTTGTGTATGTAAGTATATCTTGGGCGTTTGCGTAGTGTTGGGTAGATATACTTTTGCCTTTTGCTTTTGCTTTTGCTTTTTCTTTCGCTTTGTGTGGATTGTGTGGATTGGGAAAGCTGTGGGGTTGAGCATGTGTTTGGGGGGTGGGATGGGATGGGGATGACATTTTCCGGAGGGGGAAAAGGGGGGGGAATTGATATATATTAAGAGTAGAAGTGAGTGAGTTCGAAGGGCAGGTGCTGGGTTTTGGGATTTGGAATTTCTAGTAGTACCATATTGACGTCGGATAGAAATGTAGCATAAAAAGTACTGGTCTCGTTCTCGGTCGAAGGGTGGATATTGGATATTCTACTAGGTGATTTGTGGTATATAAATTGTTAAGATAGATATGAAAGATAATTTTTGGATGGATGGATGGATGGATGGATGGATGGATGAGAAGAGAGCGGTGGCTGGCATGGAGAGGTGAGGTGAGGTGAGGAGAAGCGAGCGGTGGCCGGAGCGGAATTCGCACAGAGTGTGGTGGAAAAGCCAGGTGTCTAAGCTAAGGCTTGTTTGATGCTAGGAGGTATGGTGACGAGCTCGACTGAGGAAGCTGGGGTGGTGTAGGGAATTGGGGGATATGGGTGAGGAATTAACAATATGGACGATGATGATGGGGTATTTTTTCTGCTGGGTGGAAGGATTGGATGGCGTGTTTTGGTGGAGGGAGGGGAATTTGAGGGGTTGGGATTGAATAGTTATCTAAACCCGTTCTGGCGTGAGTTAGAATGGTATATGCACACTTGGATTGTATGATGGGATGGCGAAAGAGGGGATATGGACCTTGTTGTGTGAGTCTATACTATTGAAATCGAACAAAGATTGCAAGATGGTTAGACTCAGACTTCTTGCACTATCACACAGACTCGTACGCTTTTCGGTGGCTGTTGAGGCCGCACCGACCTTCGTGTTGAAGCAAGGCCCAATATCATGAGTGGAGTCCCATATCGAATTACACCTCATCCTCATCTCGACCCTGACGCTCTTGTTCACCATTGGACGTGCCCACGCAATGGCAGACTGCCCCCCTATTTGACATAAGCTATAAGTTTGAGCCGGCGCATGTAAACATTGTGCAGGTCAACACGCTTCTTGGCGTCTCCGATATTGTGTCCGGTGATCAGGATCATCATGAAGAATGACTCGATGATGCTAGGAGGGACATTGCACAGTAGCTGTCCGGCAACGCTCCAACCCATAGCACTGGCACCAATGATTAAACCCACGATCAAAAGTGCTCCAAGAACGACCGTTATCTCATGAGAGCAGACGTTGCCCACCGCAACCGAGATTCGGTAACTGAGCGAGTTGTCTGCAACGCGCTCTTCATCAAGCTGCGTCACGCCAATTGCAGCTAGCATGTTCTTGTCGTCATCTATCAGCTGAACGAACTGAGCTTCTTCGTAGCCTCCGAGTATGTTCTGAACATTCCGCATGACGAACCCGTCGTTGAGGCCGATCAGTCCCGCATACGTGCCGATGAGGAGCCACCAATTCGAGTCGAAGGACAACGCCGGCCCAATCACCACCCAAATGATGATTGCAATGAACAGGATTGCCACCCCAATGAGAGTACCAACGAGATCTGCGTAGTAGTCGATTCCGCGCTGCAGTCTGCCCCTTTTGGGGGGAGGGATAACGACGGTTTCGTTCTCAATCTTGTCGCCTGTGGCAGTTCGGAGTCTCACTTCAAGAGCGGCATCAACTTCGTAGATGTGTTGTAAGCACTTCGTCATATAGACGTTATGTCGTTCGCGGATGTTTGCCAAGAAGGCCAAAATAAACACCATCCAGGCTGACGAGGCCGAATTCATGTACAGCTGCCACTTGACCGACCAGCCGCAATATTGACCGAGTCCAATCCATATGAAAATGCACACCCAAAAAGCGCACACTGTAGCGATATGACCTATGTAGGATGAGACGGCAGTGGAGAGTCGGCCCAGCCAATTCTCCGTAGGGAGCTCGGATAGGAATTCCGTCTGCTGCAATTGTTGAAACTGCATGGGCTGAATCCTCTGGTACTTCCCACTTCGAATGAGCTGATTGAGCATTCTCTTATTGCTACTCGTACGGGATCTCAGAGAGGCTGAGACGAACATGAACGAGTCGTACGAGTTAAGCTGCTGCCGCATGAGGAAGGCATCGAAAATCATATTGATGATGGCCTGAGCGTCGGAGATGCCGACCTGCCAGTTGTTCGACTGGCCAAATGGAATCCCCAGGAATGCCCAGCCCAGGAGACCGATGATAATGGCGAAGAAGATGGGCTCTGAGCCCGAGATCTCCACAACCTTGTCCAGCCAGCGATCCAAGATCCTTCTTCTATTTAGGACGGTATAAGTGTTGATATTCTCACCAGAATCGTTGACCAAGTCGCCTTTCTCACACTGGTCAATGTTTACCACCCGCTGTGTTGGTGCTGCGCATTCAACTTCACGCCTAGCGCCTGGAGAACGAAAAGCCTTGAACGCTTGCCCCATTGTTTGTACACTGGGAGAAGGATGCATCACGATGGATCAGACGGCGATGAAGCAGTCGAATAGATGGTGGGCTAATGGTTGTCGGGCAGCTCAACAGCTTTGTACAGTCAGAAGACGAGCCTGAGACAGGATATCAGTATGAGGCAATCTCGAAGATTTCTTTACAAAAGGATAAATGGAATTCGACAGCGATAGAAGTTATGTTGTTTTAGGTAAACAAGAAATAACACATTTGGTCTCCGTTGCTAAACACTTCATGTTCTAGTATACTGACCTTCATCCTATGGTGGTCGAGTGGGTTGCATTAGCTCGCCAGCAGGCGTGATTAAGCCTGCTGGTCCGTGAGAAGTGATGGTGGCCGCCAGCGTTACAGGGGAGACTGTGCTCCTACTCGATATGGATATCGTGTATCTGCAAGCATCAGCTAGTCGTCTATTGGTAGCGTGTAAATGCTTTATCAATGGAAGTTGATGTTAATGTAAAGGACAGCTCTGATCCATCAGGGGAATGTAAGTGTTTGGGTGGGAGTATTTATATGATAGGGCAGAGATTGCACCACACTCATATTTCTATTATCCATGGAAATCCCTCACTCGTGCAACAGAGATTTTGGTTCATCTGTCCGCCGTCCGTAATATTCCGGACACATGGTAAATTTACCAAACGTGTATTCCTCGATGTCTAACGTAAGTTAGCAAAGGTAAGTAAGTGGGTGGAAAAAGTCTGTCGAGTGTTTCCGAACGCGTTGGTATTTCTTTCGCGCTTAGAATACCGGTTGCGTAAGTATCTTACGATGAATCTAGAACGTCGAGGGATTTAAAGCGAGATCCCGACGAAATTTTCCGGGTGCGGCAACGTTAGTGTTAGTGTTAGTGTTAGAGCTCGGTGCTAACCTCGGCCGAGGCGGAAGTTCAACCTCACATCCTAGCCAATCTGTATCAGGTACAAAATCTCAACTGACATCGTCTCAGTATATGTTAAATCTTTTACATACTTTATGTTATAAACAATCATACTGTTACTATGCTATATAAGTCACAATAGTACCTTGCTATTCGACTTTTCGGTTCGAAAGTTGTCTAGTAGCCACTTCGTGGTTATTGGTAGCGCACGGGTTGGGATCCTGATGGACACCCGTTATCAAGGCGACTTTTTCTCATGTAGGACGGACGGGGTTTGGCAGGTCGTCGTAAGATCGAAGGTGCGGTTATGAAGGCCTAAGCTGCGTGGCGAGAAGCCTGCTGAGACTTTTGAAAGCCTTTTTGGACCATGTACGATTCGCATAGTCGTGTAGCAAATCTGGGCCAGAGGACGCTCTTTGTTAGGTCTGGCCCTGTCCTGTACCATGCATTTTCGTTTCTTCATGATTTGGTATCATTATCATTTGCATTGTCTCTTCTGTTGACATGATGTTCCCCTCATACGTTCGCCAAACTCCATTTCCTGATCACTCCGATACCAATGCTGTAGCATCGATCAATTAATTGTAGCAGAAAGTCGCGAAACAAGCCGCACATCCAGCCGGCAGCACGCCCCCCGTCTTCTTCGCTACCGCACACGCCAGACATAGCGGAAACCCTTGATTCCCGCCATCCGTCGCAACCTGTCCACCATTCATAATCATGCCATTAGTCTCAGCAGCTGAATACTCCGGCTTGAAGGTACTCTGACCGCTCGGGTATGTGTAGTTGTAATTTGGTAAGTACACAATCGTGATCTTGCTCGCATCATTGCAGCCAAAGAATGTCGGATGCGTGTTTGTAATTGTGGGCGGTATGACGGGCATCTTCTTTAATCCGGCGGAGAGCGATTGCAGGTACGTTTGATGCAATTCGCTGCCATTGGGGAAATTGTCAGATGTGTCCGCGGAGTTGTCGTTTACGATTATCACGCCCACCTTGCGGGAGGGTTGGAGGAGGGGGAAGAGCGGGTTGTTTTGGTTGGATTCACCGCCGTCCGCAAGTGTTAGTGTGGTTTGGGAGGAGACAAGGGTAGAATGGGCGTAATTATAGAACGGATTAGGGTAGATGGCGTACTCATCCCGAGTGGTCAGCGCGTGGATGTTATTGATTATGGCGGTAGCATTTGCGAATACTGTCCCAGGACCTTGGGGGACGTTGGGTGAAGAGGCACAGAATTCGTTGAAGATGTCGGATGAGGTGCCGAGGATGTAGCCTAGATTATCGTAGTTCGTCTCACACGTAGGCTTGGTAGGCACGCCATTACTGAGGGATGTCCCAAGATATCGGGTCTGGGTAAAGGCATTAACGCCCGCATCAAAGCTGCCAAATTCGTATGGTGAGAATTCGTAGATCACAGAATTGTTGGGAGGGATGCAAGCTCCAGTGGAAGTTTCGACATCTAGAGCTGTAATGATGGGATAGGGAACAGCGTGCGATGTGAAATTTGAGAAGCCTGTGATGGACGAGAGCTCGATGGCCACGCCGCCGTCGGGACCATAAAGCAGCTGATACGAAAGAAGGCGGCCATAGACATCAACGATGGTTGGGGGAAAGCCGGCTGCGTTCTTGGCTTCGACATCAGCTGTGATCTGGCCGTAAGCTGGTCCGACTGCTAGATTTGCTGGAACAAGGAGGGTTTCCTGAAAAGCTGTCGTCCAAAGGTTTGTTTGCAAGGAAGAAATGGTTGGGTAGTTGTTGCCAGCGATCGAAGACAAAAGCCAACCTCCGCCCGAGAGCCCGGCCTGATACGTCAACCCTTGATAGAGACCACTAAGGCCAGTGTTGCTGTCTCGGGCGTCGAAAGCTTGGATGACTCCAGCTCCTATGAGTAGAGAGCGCAAACCACCTCCACTGGTGGTGAGGGCTACTATAGGTAAATTCGCAGTGCTAAACGTCGAGTTGACTTTTTGGAGCCATTTCCCAAGAGCTGCAGATGCAATAGGACTGCGGGCAGCAATGTATGCTGATTCGGATTCAGACAAGCCAGAAGCGGTCCGAACGAGAGGAGTACTAGGACAGGTCGCTGGTATGGGAGCATAGGCAGAAAGTGCTGCCCGTGTTGAACCAAAAAGGTCCAAAGCACAAACAAGAAGGAGTGGGTATATGAAATACATTTTAAGTTAAGGAACAGAAAACTGGTTGAGGATGCGGGAGACTGAAAAATTACCTTATATATATATAAGTCATGGTGCGTTATGAAGAAGAAGGCATTGCTTAATTCCAATTAAGCATCGATGGTCTTCCCACCTAAGTCCACCTAAGCCGTTACGGCTCGGAGGGGAAAGCAAGATAGAGGATTCTATGGCGTAAGGCGGCTTGTACAAGAGGCTAGGCTTCGTCAATCGATGGTAGACTGCTTGCCTTAGTCCAAGCTTGAGCTTCTAGCTGTTCACGTGCAGAGATCATTGCCCGGCATTCCTCTAATTGTCCAATGACCGCATTGTCCCAAAATCTTGTCTCTTTGACCTACCCTTGAACCCCATTATGAAAGTGTGCCCCCTCGCTGATTGGTAAAGGTAGGAGGAATGCGGTATGTGATAGCGGGACAATCTCTGATGTCCTGATCGTTTCTTTCGACAATACTGCGTACTGGAAAAGTACGGAGCCGACTTAAACCGCACACGTAAAATCCCCGTCCCCATGAAATCTACACAGCAGATGATTTTGATAGCAGTGTATTTCCACGACAATTTACTGCATTGGCCAGAACCAAGGAGTCTTCTACACGCGTACTTCTGAGACGTGTAGAAGGAAATCCAGTCAAAAAGCTGCGGGGCCGGCCATCTTCAGTGCCAAGCCTGATCTTGGCGAGATCTAGCACTATGCCAGATTCACTTTAGCGTAGTAACGTCGCGTACTGTAAGGTACCTCTACACAGTAGGTAGGTAGCCAAGCAAAACCGATGTGGCTTGTCGTCCGCACCAATGAAGCCTGTAGGATAGTCTCGGAAAAGTACGTACGAGGGCACGAGGGCCAATCAAAGAAGACGTGTCCGGTGTCTCCTCCAAAATTGCGGCCAACATCGGCGCAGCATCGTAGGCCGTGGATCACTCTCCTTCTTGCCATGATCCTCGACTACATACTCACGTTAGATTCCCTAGGAACGCCTTTGATGGTTCTAGCCAAGAGTCTTTTGTGTGTTAGGAAAGCGTAATGCCTGCAAGTAGAAAGCACATGTTGATCATTCGTTGACAGCAGCGGAGTTTGTGTTCGGCTAGAAGAGACCGTCAAAGCCAAGCTCCGAGTTGACTTACACAGGTAACATCATTTTCCAACAATACGTACTGGAATTCAGTAAAGGACCGCGTTAGTGGCTTCGGTCTGCAATAGAGACATCCCAGCGCCGAACGCGTCTTCCGAAATGAATTCAGACGTGGTCATTCGGGGGAGAATCCTCGATGTCGCTCAACATGGCTTGGTTCGTCCTGCTCGAAGGTATGGCTGGCTTATCAGAAAATTCTCATCCCCAGACTCTGAAGGATTCCAGATGAGAACATACTAGCTGCACCCTGTATGTGACCGGCGAAAAGGTAATTGAGGATGATGGTGACTTGCTAATTAGAGATCCCTTTCACCATCGCCGAGTCCCCATCGCCGAGTCACTCGCTCATGGTGACAATCTGATGATGTTCGGCATGATACAGCAGGCCGCTGATACGGCGGGTTCCGCTCTCAACCGACAAAAGAATCATTTTACCGTTGTGAAACTCAAGAATTAGAATGATATGGTAGGGAAATTCGACGCGACATTACCGGACGGCTTTTGAAAAGCAGGATGGCATACCTACTAGTAGTAACCATGTCCTTGTGTCAAGGCAAACCTCAAGGTCTCGCTGCTGAGCCTCGCTCTTGCCAAAACAGCACGTTCAACGGCCGCATGTCATCTAGTTGTGGGCGCCTTGAGCGCGTTGTTTTGATGTACCAAAAGTACTCTCGAAAGCTAAGCCAATCAGATCGTTGGAACGGGTCTTGGCACAATTAGGGCGTAACAACTGCCGCCGAATCTCATCCAGAGATCACCTTACACAGCCTTTACTTTACCACCGAATGAAACCGATATGTTCTAATCCAAGAACATGGGGAATTGGTCTCTCCATCTTTCTGTACGACTTGTTGCAAGAGCCGCTGACTCAACGAATCTTTTCGCTGTTACTGTTTTGAGACTGATATACATGGATATCTTGGAGAGTTCCAGCGTTTCAGTTGTTATTGCGAAATATCCACAGCCTCTCTATATGAGTCCTGGTCACGCATGTTTCGCGATGCTGTTACTGTATCATCATCCCATTTCGTTCCGGTCTCCTCTACGTGCTTAAGCGGGTTCTCGATTTCTCTCGTGGCTGTTTCTTGTCTACGTTTCCTTTGCTCTCTTCGTTCTTATCGTCACTCTCCTTCAAAAACAACATCATCTGCTTCTACCCTATATACCTAATATACATAATCCCAATAGAGCTGTGCTCGGCAGACTACCACGTTCTTTCCTTGTTTTCAATTTTTCAACATGCGGTTTCACATAATAATACTGCTGGCAGTCTTCTCTCATTACGTTGCAGCAGGACCTATGGCGCATCATCGGCGTCTTGCGCAGTAAGTCAATGTACGCCGCGACAATGTCTTACTCCATGACTAATGAAGGCACAGACACCATAACAAGATACCCAGGTTCTACAACGTGTCTATAGCACCTTCGACCACAGAGGACATCAAAACCTCGACACCCATATTATTACCTTCTCCTTCGGCGAGCTCCTCTACAAATATGGTATCAGATGACTCAAGGGTCGGTCATACACTGGTGTCGACGTCTGCGGAAGGTGCTACTTCATCCGCCTTGGCTATGAGTGAAAGTTCTTCTGTAGCTGTACCAAAGCTGCCTACAACGGCAACTTCACAGAGCACGCCGCCACCAATTGTTGGTACTCCTTCATCCAGGTCCACTACGTCTTCTATTGGTGGCACATCGACATTACCAAACGCGGAGAGCAGTGCCTCTACCTCAGGCATTGGTGGGAGCAGCACTCAGTCTCACACTTCCGCCTCCGTACAATTACCAACATTTACTCAGCCGGCCAGCGCTCAAGACCAGAGCTCGCCTTCCACTTCAGCCTCCTCACCGACGCTTGCGCCATCTCAGCCCTCTAACCTCTCAGAGGGTCTGAGTATAACGTCATTGAAGCCTACTCTAGACCTCAAGAAGGATATAGTACAGCTTGGAACATCAAACGCACCACCGTTTGCACCTGTTACGGCGGCTTCGAATTCTCCAACGCCTGCACCTTCAGGCGTTAAGTATCCTACAGCGGAACAGGGCAACACGCCAATGGCCAAGGGTTTCAACCAAATCTACAAGACTCTGAACGTTGCTTCGACTTGCAACGCAAATGACAACAACCAAGCAGTCTCTTGCATCTCTGGAGAGCTCGCACAATGCCAAGCTGATGGGACTTACGTATTGAAGTCGTGCCCTGATGGCCAGTCATGCTATGCTCTTCCGAAGGCTTTAGGCAGTATTGGCGTATCTGTAGAATGCGCACTCCCAAGTGTTGCGGCAGCCAGGCTTTCTGGGGCATCAGAGACACGTAGTACGGCTACAATCCCTTCGCAGCTGGTCTCAGCGGACCAGAGCACTCTGGGTGCTTCGGCGGTGTTGCCACTAACGGAGAGCGTACAAATCCCAGTCCAGCGAATATCGTCTGTCTCACAGACGATTGCAACCTCGCCTGTATCGAATAGCGAACAATCTACCCAAGCCTCTTCTGAAGCAAGTTCAAAATCCCAAGCCTCTGTAGCTCGGTCGACCGGGAGTGTGCAGCAGACTTCCAGCACCCTACCGGTCCCAACTTCACCATCAAGCTCCTTGGCCTCCACGGTCACAAGAGCAGAGAGCTCACAGTCAAGCACCATGCAGGAGATTGCAAGCGCGATGGCGGAGTCTGAACATTCCTCCAATTCTAGCACGGAACCAGCACAGAGACCGGTGCAAACTTTGTCATCCTTTCCCCAACCCCAGGTGACAACCCAGACCCAGGCAGAAGGGGTCACGTCACCCAGCAATAAACTCAGCTCTGTGCCTGCGCAGACAGAGAGTGGCAGCCCAGCCCACAGCAGCGCCGCATCTGAGGTCACCTCATCAGCGTCACCTGCTACGACAGATGTAGGAGGACCACTTTTCTCAATTCCAAACCTGTCGCCGTCGCCCTCTCAAGCCAGTGAATCTCAACATGGAAAAGCTGCCAAGAGCAGTGTGCCGTCACCCCAGGCGACATCTGCCAAAGCTAATGGTCCCTCAGTCCTGGCGCAACAGCAGTCAAATCCCACGATGAGTCCGCTACCGCTGTCACCACATCATACCGAGCCTGATTTGAGCACGCCAGCATCAAGCGACAACGGCGGTGGAATAGAAATCATCCCTCTAGGAGCTGAACCCACACACAGCGCTCCAGTCTTGAATCAGAAATTGGCCATGGGGAAACCAACTACTGTTCCAGAGCCAAGTCCAAGTCCGACCCCAGTTCCAAATCTCAATGCCTTTGGAACATCGATCTATATCACGGTTACAGTCACAACCACAGCCCACGATCACAGCCCAAGTCCATAATGCGTAATTCTATTCTTCACATACTCGTTTGATGATTAGCATGGTGTTGGGGTGGAAAAGCTAGCTGGGGCGGCATATAGACCTTCTTGGGGCCTGCGTTCGTCAGGCTTCATCACACAGTGTTTACTCATTCATGATAGTAATTAAATGATATCTTTCAGTCTGTGGCATGTCCGTAAAATAAAGCGTGCCTTGGCAGAATTCTGTGCCTTCCAATTGAAGGCAGCAGCGCCGTGTTGCTATCTATTTCGGGCCTCGCCTCCTCTGCGCGTCAAAGCTCTCAACCAACGACAACCCTTCATCCAAGCACAAGCATCCCACCCTGACTTCTGGAAGCCAATTGCACCTATATCAGCCTTCTGGTTGGAGCGAATGACATGGTTTTACCTACCGTTCCTGCGACGGGCACGGGGTGAACCGACGGGATGACGCTCTCGAGATAGGGATCAACGCCTGCCTGTCATCCACCCACCTGATTGCTTGCATCCGGAGAGCAATGACAGGCGCTACCTCAAAAAGGCATGCAGGTATCTGACGAAGGAGATGGGAATGCTATATGAACATGATGTGCGCCATGGTGGCAAAGGGGGTTCTCTTACCGTTCTGAAAAGGCATCCTCCATAAGGGAGGACTACAGCTTTCAGTCTCTTACTGCAAGCCTGTAACTATACGATCATCAAGATGCACTTCTCAGTCACTACCGCGCTCGCTCTACTTCTGTCATCCCCTACAGTGAGCGCTTGGGGCGTCCTCGGTCATGCCACCGTAGCAGCAATCGCCCAAAACTACCTCACACCAGCCGGAAAGATCTATGTCGCGAGCATTCTCGGCCAAGGCGTGACCATGCCTTCCGTTTCAAGCTGGGCAGACAACTACCGCGCGACCACCGCCGGCAGATTCAGCGCTCCATATCAGTACGCCTTTTTCCCCCTTCATTAGCCCTTTCACACAGTCTGACATACGTTTTCACAGCTTCATCGACGCACTTGATTCTCCCCCAACCTCCTGCAGTGTGGACTTGTCCCGCGACTGCAAATCTACCGGCTGCGTCGTCAGCGCCATCGCCAACTACACCACCCGCGTGCGAGACACTACCCTCAGTACCGAGTACCGAAAAGAGGCTATGGAATTCCTGATACATTTCCTGGGAGACATAACGCAGCCTCTGCATGACGAAGCTGTGGCTCTGGGCGGTAACAAGATAACTGTGAGCTGGGACGGTGCAGCGACAAATCTGCATTCATGTTGGGATACCCAGATGGTTGGTATGTACCTTCGGGACTCGAAGCGGACTTCTACATGGATCTGAGGGCATTACTAATACGCAAGGGCGAATAGAGAAAACCGCAGGCGGCCCAAATAGCACCGCTACCTTGACCAGCTTGAGCAACACCCTCATCACCCGCATCGACAACGGCACCTATGCCTCCCAAGCCTCCTCGTGGACCAGCTGTTCAGATATCAGCAGAGCATCTGCTTGTGCGTTGGCATGGGCGCAGGACGCGAACGCGTTGAATTGCGCATATGTGCTCAAAGTGGATGAGACGAATAAGGAGCTTGATGGCACTTATTACACCGGCGCGCAGCCTTATATCGAGTTGCAGATCGCGAAGGGCGGGTATAGGTTGGGGGCTTGGTTGAATGCTCTGGCAGCAGCAGCATAAGGAAGACGAGAGTGGAGTGCGTGGTTATGACCGAGTATGAGATGGAATGAATTTAACGTCAGGGTTTGACTTGTTTCTCTCATTCCAAAATTTAAGTCCAAGGGGTCCGCACGTCGCGTAGTTCTAGCTCTCAAGTCTCATCTTCTCTCGCTCGCCTACTATTGTACTTTCATGCCGACGTGCATACGGCGTAAGAAGGTCTGGATCCCTCTTTGCAACGCCGTACGCAGATAGCTGACAGCATGTGGGGGCCACATATGGTCAACCTCCGATCCTCAGCTGGGCGCAGTTCTGCCGCATTTGCGCTCCACTCCTGGCACTTTCCCAAACGAGCTGTTAGAGCTGAACCGTCTATTTCATTTTCTCTCCTGAGCCTCTACCATCGTCAAGTAGGCGAGGAGCTGTTCTACATCTTCATATCATCATGAGAGACTACAGCTCCGTATAGCCAAGTCCCTCACTTCCACAATACCATTGACATTCCTCCAACCCTCCAACCACCATCACCAAAATGTTCCCTCACACCTCCCCAACCCTCCTCCCAACAACCCTCCACCTCCTCCTCCTCCTCCTCACAACCCTCACCCCAACCCTCGCTACCCCCCACATCCCAGTCCTAATCCCCCGCCAACCCTCCCTCCTAACCTGCAACCAAGACAACCAACTCCGCGCCCTCGAACGCTTCTCCTCCCAAGCCAGCACCTTCTGTCCCACCTACCTCGTCGCCACACCCACCCCCACCAACACCGCCGCATCGTCACCATTACCAACCTACGTATCCGAATTCCAAGCCGCAGATATCAGCAGCGCATGTGTCTGCTTCCAAGCCTCAGCTACGAATACGGCCGTCGTGCTTACGCTCTCTGGTACTTCAACACCGACCGTGAGCGCGAGCGCGGCCGGAGCGTCAAAAGCGATATCTACACCTCCTCCCTCTTCCTCCTCCTCCTCCTCCTCCTCCAACAACAATAACAACAGCACCAAAAATGCCCTCTCCCCCGGCGCAAAAGCAGGCATCGGCATCGCCTGCGCCATCCTCGGTCTAGCGCTCATAGCCGCCGCAGTCGTCTTGATACTCTTACGACGGAAGCGTAGAAATAGGACTCAAGGACGGGAGAGTGGGAGGCAGAGTATGGCGGGGATGGGAAAGGGGGTGTCGAGGGAGGAGGTTGAGAAGGGGGGCAGGGATGGAGGGAGGCCGCCGGCTTATGATGCTGTGGAGAAGGATGCGGGGGGGTATGGGGTTGAGATGGGGGGGGAGGGGAGGTTTGAGATGGAGGGGGGGAGGGTGGGGGGGAAGGGGTAGGGGAGGGAAGGGGTAGGGGGGGAGGTGGGTGGGGAGGTGGGGAGGGCAGGGGGGGGATGGGGCGAGGTGTGTTATGTGTACCAGCGATTGATTGAAAACTGATCCCGGATCGAGGTCTTTTTGACGATACGCATTTATAGAGACGTAGCATACGTGTATAGTATATAAATTTCAAAGCCTTTAAGACCGGCGCTACCAAATGAAGAAGAAGACCGCCACAGGCTGATCATTCAGATAACGATTCCTATATCTGCGATCACATATCCATACCCCACAACCCAATATCCTACAGAAAAAAGCAACGCCACTCAAACCCACCTCCCAGCCCTGGTATCATCAATCAATCAATCCCCTCCTAAACCCCCCAAAACGCCCTCATCGCAAAACAACAACACAAAGGCATATTCACAACCCCCCCACCCCACCCCCCTGCACAAACCTAGCCTGATACCCCCTCATCTCCTTCCAACATCTCAAAATCCGCGCTTCCTCATCCCCATCCCCATCCCCACCTTCCCCTCCTCCCAGCAAATCGCCCCGCTCAAGCTTCATCAGCACCCCAACGAAACTCCGAAGGTGATCTTCCGCTCGTAGGGCCAGGGTACCTTTACGGGGAGGGGGTTGATCTAGGAGTGTGGATGCGATCTGGCGGATCTTAATAATGAAGCTGATACCGCTGGGTTCGGTGTTGAGATTGGTTATGGAAGAGAGGGTGGCGAGGAGGGATTTCGTAACGTCTTCGCGTTCGTTCGCTAGGGCTTGTTCTGTCATGGAGGGGGTAGTTGTTGATTGGCTGTGTGCGTTAAGGATGGGAGCGATGGCGCTGGGGGAGGAGGGGGTAGTCTCGCTGTTGCGACTGTTGGCGTCGGAAAGGGTGCGGTGTTTTTCCAAGAGGTAGGAGCGGGTTGCTAGCTGACTGGCGTATATATTGGCCTTTTGAATTTCATTCTGGATTCTTCGCAGCTCGTTGATGCGATTGTAGTCCATTGGACGGTTGTCGAAGCCGTGGTTTGCGTAGTAGTCCATTTCCTGTAGTCCGGAGAGCGCTGTAGCGGGAGGTGGGTAGGTTTGGTTGTATGAATGTGTATCAAGAGGCTGTAGATCGAGGAGGAGTTCGGGAGGAAGGGTTTCGAGGATGCGTTTGACCGCTTGTAGGGAATGCTCCAATACTCGCTTTTGTCTGTCCCAGTCGACGACTTGGTCAATACCGTGTACAAGCTCGATTGTGGCAAGGTCGTTACATGTGGTGTAGATTCGCACGTTAATGTTGAAGCCAGTCAGCTCCGATATGATATTCTGAGGCTGTTGGAGTATTTGTGTTGGCGTGATATGGTCATCGTCTACCTCTAATGGCAGAGCAGGGTATGGCGACGCTTTCGTCTCCGGTAGGATGGGTAGTTCCCAATGCGAGATTCCGAGGTGCTGGAGAGATCTGATGCTAACGAACAGAACCCAAAATGTCCGTCTGCTCAGCTCCTGCAGGATGTAATCGACTACCTCCGGCTGGGGTCCTTCCAATGCATGCCCATTAGGTATCATTCTAGCCTGTGGAGCCTCAGGTTGCTTCGCTTGCGCATAGCGTTCTTTGTGAGCTCCGAGCGTTGTCAAGAATGAAAGGCATTGCTTAAAGTAGAGTAGAGTACCGTGTTGATTGTAGGTATAGGTACAGATGAGACCTTGTAGATAGCTAATTATGGCATCATAGATGGTCAGATGCCTGTCTAAGTATCCGGTACCTTGAGCTTGCATGGCGACCTGGTGACATCGATCCACAAAGCTCATTGGACTTGGGAAAGCGTGTTCGATACCATGAGCGCGGAAATGCTGTCGTGGTCGGTGCGGAAAGCTGGCTACCAAGCATCCTACCATAGAAGCTAAGAGAGCTAGGAAGGTGGGATCGCTCATGTCTTCGCGTGAGCGGAACTTGTGGTAAAAGGTGGGTTTGTGAGGTAGTGGGACGAGAGGATGTATGTATATGAAATAATCGTCAACGAGAGACTCGAGGACAGGCCAAGGGCATATTGAGTCGGCCGAAAGGACCTGTTGCTGAGCGAATGCTGCCAGGGTCTGTGCTGCATGTGTTGGTGAAGCTGGTTGCGACTGTCCTGAGCCCCCCTCCAAATCGAACCGTCCTTTTTTCAGGCTCTCAGCATGCCGGTTGGGAGGCCCTCGGCGCTTGCTCTGTCTATTGAAGGTGCATGGTATCTGCAAGCCAATGCAAGCTTTACAAGGTGGACCTGTCTCGTCGCATTTCACTTTGCGTATGGAGCAAGAGTCGCAAGCCTTGCGCAGTCGAGCCTTGATTTCACTGGAGCTCTCCCCCTTCTTCCCTTTCGGAGGAGTCTGCGTCAGCGTTCGCGGGTCCGCTTGTACTTGTCCGCCGCCGTGGTTGAGCTGAGGGTCAACATTCATGTACGCTTGCGGCGCTCGTTGGGTGCAATTGGGGGACGGCGGTAGCTGTGGGTACTGCGGGATGAAGGCAGTAGGATGAGGAACGTCTTGTTGAGGTAGCATTGGTGCAGTGATGCTATATGCCGACATGGTGCTCATGCCGGTCCTTGGAATCCCAAGTATTGTCAATCTACTGGTGAGTAGGAACCGGGGACAACAAGGGCGATAGGGAGGACGTTAATTGTGAGTTAGCCTCAGTCATTATTTTGAGGTATTAGGCAATTCATTCCCTTTGGTTGTACAATTCATTCTCCGTGGTTGTTTATCTGATCAATATCCAGTACTTCACGTCAGCTCAACCTCAACCCATAGGGCTGTCTCTTCACGCTAGGACTAGAGAGGTGGAGCCTCAACGACTCGCTCATACGTGGACACCAAATACCTCCTTCCAGCAACGTGCATATGAAATAAGCGTGCAAAGATTATACTATGCTTTAAAACACCTTATGAATGTGCTGTAATATGCTTGCTATACAGCTATCTGGAAGCGATCTCATTACATTACAATCACTGCCAAGCAGATTCCGGTTCCATCAGAGTCTCCAGTCAAGCAAATCCTGGGCCTTTCGAACCAAACCCTGCACTTCTATCCCGATCCTCTTCTCAAGCATGATGTGGTGTTTCTCAGGCGGTGCCGGCACTTGAGAGATCTGGCGGCACACGACTTTGAACACAACATGTCGAGTTGACGTCCCAAGACGCGTGGTTTGGTGGCGGTGTAGTCCGAAGCCTGAGGGCTTCGGACTGTCTCGGTATACAACTGAGAGAACCCGAATTCGACTCTTTTCCTTTCCGACATCGATCGCGGGCAGCGCTTGTACCTAGGTCGGACAACAATGCTCTCTCCGATCACTGGAGAGGCCGACAGCTGTGGGACAGACATGGAGCACACAGGCTTCTTAGTCACTCTAGCTGTGCAATATGATCCCATATCTTGACAACCTGAGAGGACGATAGCATAACATTTACCACGGGAAATGAAAACCATTCTCTTGCCATATCGAACGCGCATACTTCCAATACTTCCATCAAGAGAGATTTTTTGGCATCTATCCCGCTTGCCCATTGGCCTGATAGCTAGCGAGGAAGCTCTGGTAGAGGTTACCGTTTGGGAGCTGTTATTGCCGCCCTTTCACTAATTGTTCCTGCATGCTATGCGGACTGATCACCTTCAGTCTAGCCTGAGTACGTGTCCATAATGCTGCGGAGCCATTCGATCTGCCATTCCGCTTAGACTAGCCTGACTGATACTTGGTTGCCCATACAATCGTTCGAAGATGGCGAATAGTTGACCGGCAAATCTGGCCTAGCATACTATTGGAAATAGCAGTAATTCTGATTTTCGAATCTGAGCAGACGGTCCGGATAGTATTGTCTGTCCGGTAGAGGTATGTGCCTCATACTTGACGCGTAGCTGCCAATCTTGGTTTACCCACCTCAGCGGTGTATTGACGACGTGATTCCTAGTTTGCGACGTTATTGCTGGCCTCATTCATCCTGATTATCAACTTGAATGGTTGGGACGGCGACTTTGGCGCTTGAACAACCAGTTGGTTGTGTATTTGCTGGTAGAACTCCCACCATCTATGACAAAGACTTCACAAACCTAGTCTCTTGATCGAATATTCATTCCCTCTTGGTCCGGTCCGACCATCATCAGGCAGGCAGATGGGCAGATAAAGTCTGTCGAAGCTGGTCCAAAGAGAGCGGCTTCGTCAAGAAGTCATCAGCCCCAGCGGCTTTGAATGACGCTTGAGCTTCGGCACTAACAACTGCTGTCAATGCAATGATGGCTCTTCTTCGCGACAGCGTTCCTTGTGCCTCCATGGCTCGGATCTCCCTCGTTGCTGTAACGCCATCTTTACGGGGCATGGATTGATCCATAAGGATTGCGTCGATAGTTTCATCATGATTCAAAAGCTGCTCGATGGCGTTCTCTCCGTCGTCTGCGGTCAACACATGATACCTTAAGGCTGATAACATCTTCTTGCCGAGCTTTTGGTTAATCTAGATTCTGATCAGTTCCATGATCTGAAGACAAGGGTAAGCTAACAATACCGGGTTGTCTTCGACCAGAAGTATCACTGGCTGCCTTGTCATAGTCTCTTCTTGGAGTTGTTCCTTGTACTCGCGGTCGAGAACTTCAACGGTGGGAGCAAAGGTCACTGCTTTTGTCAAAATGTTGTTGGATGGTTCCTTGGATGATGCAATGCGTTGTTCGAAGGAATGCCATATGAGCGGCTTTTGTATGGTGATAAAGTGAGACGCAGACTGCATCTCAGGGAATTGCTTTAGTGATCCCTGCGTATCATAGGGGATCAGGACCGGCGTCTTATCTCGGTTCACTAGTTGTTGAAGCTTCGTCGGATTCTCTTTCAAGTACGAGATATCCACCCAAATGTACTTCCAATCACTATCAGGGAGGTTGAAGAAGTCTTCAAATACTTCGACGTCATACCCGAAGGCCTCCCATGCTATACGTAAACCTTGCACCGATCGCTCGTTCTCCCCACCCACGATCGCGATACTAGGCCGATCCAGGGTAGCTTCTTGACTAATCTGAGGGCTTTCGGATAGCTGCACGGGTATGGTGATAGTGAACGTGCTGCCAGTTTGTCCAGGTCCGATCTCAGCTGTATCTGTATGTTTACTGTCCACATGGATGGATCCCTTCATTTTATGCAATAGTTGCTTGATGATGCTTAAACCAAGCCCTGTGCCCCTCTGGGATCCTCTGACCTGAGCTTGGGTGAAAGGTTCGAACAATCGAGGCAAAAAGGAAGGTGGGATCCCTGACCCAGTATCCTTGACCGTCGCAACAAGATTATTTTGCTCCATCGCTATAAGCAATAATATGAAACCAGACCTTGTGAACTTCAAAGCATTGGAGAGCAAATTCATGAGTATTCGATGAATATACGTATCATCCAAGAAAAGTGAGTGTGGGACGTCCGGCGAAACAACAACCATGAGATCGACTTGTTCCGCGTCATCGCGGTTTGGTAGAAGCAACAAGATCGATTCGCAGACAGTCCTCATGTCTAGAGAAACAGGTCGGCATGCAGCCTCCGCGTGGCGTTCAAGTTTAGACCAGTCGAGTACATTATTTGTGACTGCAAAGGTATCAGTAGAGCGCACGGCAGTGATCCTGGCGTCGTTTACTTAATGATAATGTCTTTGTAGCATGCTGAATTGCGTATAGGAGCAGACGACCTTCTTCAGTCAATTCCGTGCGGGAGAGTAAGTCGCTGTAGCCTTGTAAGTGATGGAGTGGTGTTCGGATTTCGTGAGAAGCCGAAGCAATGAAGTCGCTCCTAGCAGCAGCAGCTTGCTCGGCGTTCTCCTTTTGTGCTATAGTCTTCCACAATTCTTTTCGTGTCAATACGATCTATGACGATTTCACAAGTTAGAGATTTCCTTCCGGGCATAAGAACAGCTTCCGGGATATATTTAAAAGGTAGAAAGCTCCGAAAATATTGCTCATTTCTCACACAAATTCTGAGATAAACAGAGGATCGAGCTGGGATAATGCTCACCTCTGCTAGTTTGTTGCGTGAAAGTGTTGCAACATGCGCCAGGAGAAAATTAGCCGCTATGCAAGTTGTGATGGCAATCGTGGCGATAGCTGAAGCCAGTTCTGGAGGATAACCTCTAGACTCAGAGGGATGATCGTACGACCAGAATGTTGCCGCTGCCATTCCTGTATCGGACTGTCAGTCATGAGAATTGGCGAACCATTAAGGGAGCATACCAGTAAAGTGCATTGTTGCCACGCCAGTGCTTGCGACAATGGAGAAAAGAAATTGCTGCATTAATCGAGTTTCTATTCGGGACATGAGTATGACACCGACTAAGCAGACGACCCAGCTAATCAGGCCAGACAGGATGACAAGGAAAGGATCCAAGGTGAGATAGCCGTGAGGGATTTTCAATGCAGCAATACCGACGTAGTGCATCCCGGTGATGGCGAGTGACCATAAGAAGCCCTTAAATGTATTCTTGAACGTACAGCCGGTGTATAATGCCTCTCCAGTGGTAATGAATGCATTCCCTGCAGGAGCGGTACTTCGATGTGCGATATCCATGATGCTCGCGAGTGCGTGCGAGCTGTGCGTTGACCCAGTGAAAGACGGAGATCGTCCGAATTCAGAGAAGCTGCCGGACGGAGTCGAGATATCTGCAGATGATGTTGCCGGAGAGAGCGCTGGAAACTTGATTGCAGGATCGCCATATGCTGCAGAGTTCAATCGATCGGTGGGAGATCTGGTATGATTACTGGCACCAACTATTGTCTCTACATCTGATTCAGGCGGATTTCCTTCGAGCAGACCATAAGCTTCTGAATCTTCCGCGTGATCATCGTAGTCCTCCTCTCCGTGCTGCTCCACTTCTGATGAAATGGGCTTGGTGCTATTGTCCCACGACCAAGAACCTGGATCCGCAACAAAGCCTCTAGAATCTTGACTCGACTTGCATGTATGTCTTCTGCGCTTTTCTGCTCGAGGATATCTTTCAAAAAGTAGGTCGGACGCTAAGGTGGCGAAAGTGAAAGTGACAGCCAAGATAGAGCTGATGATTGTCAACGGCACATCTATTCCGATAGGAAGATCCAGTTCGCATCCCAGCATGGCAACAAAATGAAGACTCCAGATAGAGCAGAACCCAAATGTCAAGCTTCCCAGTATGGTCCAGATTGTTATATGTGAAAGATGAACGGATGCCCGCGCTTGGCACATCCTGCAAAGACCCTATCAGTATCACGCCAAGGTGGGTAGCAGCTCAACAATGGAAATACGTACAATTGAGTCGAAGTGAAAGCCCCAAGAAGCGAGATAGCAATCGAGGCAGCTATCATAGTTTTATTCCATGATGGGTCGAGCCGGCGCAGCAGAGTCTCGTCCTCCACGACGAATTCGCTTGTCTGTCCCATTCTGGTGTTGTGTGCCCAAATAGATGCTATTCCGATGGTCTAAGAGGTCTCCGGGTATAGTGACATGCTGATGGTAAGAAACTATGCTCGCGGATAATCCTCCATGCTTTTTCTTCAGCTGAAGGTCGTCCTTTGGTCTGTGCGCATCATGGGCGCGATCACGGCAGTATTGCGAAGACTGGTCGCTGGAGAGTGTGGAGAGTCCGGAGAGTTCAGACACGATCAAGCCTCGCTGGGAATCGTTGTATACAGATGAGCTGAAATGTTGCTACTCCGTGATTCGGCGTACCTGGTTTTGGCCTTAGATCTACATGACTTAGTTTTGTACGGAGATCGTCGGGAAGCTTGACAAACAAGGTTGGTGCCTCTGGGGAAAGCCGATCCTTTTACCCTTTTTTGATCATGTTCTAACTTCATTGGTTAAAGTACCAGATGGCTGGGATTCTGTGTGGGTCTGGGCATCTTGCACCCTGAAGACAATCATTACATAGTAAGGTAGCATTTCCAGCAAACTCATACAGGTTCATCAGCGTATGGCTCTCTAATATCACCGTCATCCTCTACAGCTATCCTTCTGCCTTCAAGCTTCACAACCCAGAGTGCCGACCCGGCTGCAGTAGTGAGTAGAAAGAGCATACTAAGCACGGGCACCAGCTGGAGTAATAGTGCAACGGTCCCAAACCATGTGTATTTCAGCTGTCGATCCTTTACGAACGCATTCCTCTCCTTCTTTGTGAAATTGAGTAGTTTGAAGTACCTCCAATGGTGGAATGGCCCTGCTCGATAGCCGGTGATAACAAGAAACATGGGAGTCCCAGCTACGGGAATGAAGTTGAGAGGTAGCAAGATAATGAATTCAAGGATCTGCCGAAGCGAGAAAGGAGAATATACTGCGGACGTCGTTGGTTCACCGAGCTGATTCACCGGATCTGCGCTCTCCCGATCGAGAACGCGGCTGGGCGCTACGAGATCTTTACACCCCTCATTGATCAGGACAGCATCGAAGACATCGACTAGTGTGTTGTCGACGAAGAATGCCTCAAACAACAGGGCCACGATTGCAGCTCCCTCTCCCAGTACGAGAAATGTAGCATTGATCCATGCGAGCTTGCCGTGGAAGATTGCAAGGAATGCGACTTGAGGCAGATATGTCCAGACGAAAAGGTTTGCGAGGACGAGGAGGGACAGCAGGATACTTGGAAGAAGGCGCGCTCGAAGGAGAGGGTATAGAAATGGGTGGGCGAAGAAATAGTAGATGCCCTGTTGGTCAATAAGCAGCCACTTACACTCGATGCAGGAATGGTGAATTACCTTTAAAGGATAAAGCCATGAGGCATGTCTTATGGCTTTGACCGAAGCTTTGAGGGACAGCAGCACAGAGCCGCGCTTCTGTTGGTCTGTCATGCGTGGATATATTGCATTTCAGGTGATAGAGAATATGCTACTCGCTCCCCATCTGAAGTAGGTACTTTAAAGTACGGTACTGTACCTACCTTATGACTTGATGACGCCAAGCCGGCTAGGACGGTCACTAAGCCTCCCCGGGGCTCGGGAGGGCAGCGATCAACTAACTTCCTTCCGCCTAGTACGGGCTCAAGCTCAACTTTGGATGCGGGTATCGGGCAGCCGGCACGCTTTGCAACGGTAACGACATAGTTATCTACCTCCAGACGGTTGACTCACTCACGGTTGGTAATGGACTCTTCCGGTGGCGTCCTCAGTTCATTCCTGTACATGATGACCCGATATTGTATCAAACGCAACAATCTTGCTCTACGGTACTCAATTGTGTGGTGGATGTACATTGCAAATGATACTTAGAGTCTCTGCCATTCGTTCATTCCATTTGCCCATCTCTATCGAACAAGATTACGCAAGAGCCGAGGTTTGAAGAATATCTGCCGATGCCCACGCAATATGTCAAACGATGTGACCAAGCTAGCATCCAATCTCGACCTAGACGAATCAATTGCAGACAGCGAACGACAGGAGTCTAGCACTTCTAGTACGGCAGATCACGACAGCTCTGCGGCCGAAGTCCACAATGGCAAGCCGGAAACTCAACATAGCAATGAGAAAGACATTCTGGCAACCAATGCCTCTGGCGGTATTTTGACTAAAGTCCTGAGTCGAACCGTCTCCCGCATCTCCATCGACCCAGGACCACCTCCAGACGGCGGTCTCGAGGGATGGACGCAAGCTCTGATGGCACATCTGATCGTCTTCAACACCTGGGGCTACATAAACTCCTTCGGTGTCTTTCAGACCTACTACGTTGAAACCCTGGGTCATCCACCTTCCGACATATCCTGGGTCGGTAGCGTACAGATCTTCCTCCTATTCTTCGTCGGCACCTTCTCAGGACGAGCAACGGACTATGGTCTCTTCAGACTCACCTTCCTCGTCGGCTGTTTCTTTCAATTACTTGGCGTCTTCATGACTTCGCTCAGTACCAAGTATTGGCAGTTATTTCTCGCGCAGGGTATATGTACAGGCCTCGGAAACGGTCTTGTCTTCTGTCCAGCTCTCTCCCTATTATCAACATATTTCAGCAAGAAGCGAGCTCTAGCCATTGGCATCGGCGCATCTGGCTCCGCAACAGGCGGACTCGTCTTCCCAGTCATCGTCCAGCAACTCCTTCCGAAGATTGGTTTCCCCTGGACAGTCCGGGTCATAGGCTTCGTCATGCTCGCGATCCAAGCTGTCACGCTAGCATTCACAAAGCCGCGTCTACCACCTCGAAAGAGTGGTGCTCTGGTGGAGTGGAGCGCGTTCAAAGAGCTTCCCTATACACTTTTCTCCATCGGCATGTTTCTTAACTTCTGGGGGTTATATTTCGCCTTTTATTATATAGGATCGTTCGGCCGCAACATCTTAGGTATATCCGAAACCGACAGTATCAACGATCTGCTCATCTTGAACGGCGTCGGTCTCATCGGTCGGCTTGTACCAGCTCACCTTGCAGACCGCTTTTTCGGCCCCCTAAACACCCTCATCCCCTTCGTCTTCGTCTCCGGCCTCCTCCTCTACTGCTGGGCCGCCGTCAGCTCCAAGGGCGGCCTAGTCGGCTTCGCCGTGATTTACGGTCTCTTCGCTGCAGGTATCCAATCGCTGTTTCCAGCCACGTTGAGTAGTCTGACGACCGATCTGAAGAAGGCCGGAGTGAGGATGGGGATGGTTTTCAGCGTTATCAGCTTCGCATGCCTGACTGGACCACCGTTGGCTGGGGCTTTGATTCAACGTAAAGACGGGGACTATCTTTACGCGCAGATGTTTGCGGGGACCGTTTTGATGGCGGGGTGTGCGACGCTTGTGGCTGCTAGGGTTGCGAAGAAGGGGTGGAGGAAGGCGAGGGTCTGAGGGTCTGGTATTTGTTATAGTTGAAGCACTTCGAGTGTACATTTTGCATCTTCTGTACATAGAGCATGGCATGAGACGTTGCATATAGAAGACAGCGCTAACACATAACGGCCGTATCAATTCCCTGTTTCCCCACTACTCCTAATTTCCTGGGGTTCCAATAGAGGTCGATCGTCCTCCAAATCAAAGTGTGAATAGTATACAGTCTCAAGCACCTTCAGTTCGTTGCAAACATCGACTATGAGTAAACCTCACTGAAGATATCTTCGAAGCCCAAGCGCCGCTATCAGAAGTCAGCATACCCCCTTAGCGAAGAGAGACAGTATCAACATACCGATCAGTACCAACAGATACCTCACCAATCCCCCAAACCGACTCCCAGCCCCCAAACTAAAAATATACCCCACAAGACTAAAATTGACCTTCCCCTCCCGATCAAAATTCGGTTTCAACAACCCCATAAATCTCATCTTCGCCAACTTCCCCTCATAAGGCGGATACCTTACGCTCATCATGCCCTCCATCCACCCCGGCGTGGTGGTGATGCTCCGCCTGTGCGAGAAGCACTCGAAACTCGACTGGCCCCGATACGCCCCCTGGCCCGAATCGCCCACGCCGCCAAAGGCGAGGGTGGGCAGGCAGCCGTGCATGAAGCCGTCGTTGACGGAGGCGCCGCCGGAGCGGATCTCGGCGAGCATGCGGTCGGTTTCGGTCTGGTTGCCGAAGGGGTAGAGGCCGAGGGGGGTGGCGTGGACTTGGGTTGCGATGCGGATGGCGGTGTCGAGGTCGTCGACGGGGAGGATGGGCATGAGGGGGCCGAAGGTCTCGTCGACGATGAGGCTGTCTTGTAGGGAGTCTACTTGTATCATGGTGGGTTCGATGTAGTTATCGCTGTCGTCCATTTCGCCGCCCATTAGGATCTGGCCCTTGCTGTCTTCGACGATTTTCTTCAGACGTTGCCATTGTCGGTTGTTGATTATGCGACTGAAGTCGTCGGTCTTTCGTGTGCCGTTCGGGTAGAAATCCTTCATTGCCATTTTCATCTCGGCAATGAAGTGATCCAGTACTTCTTTGTCAACCATGGTGTAATTTTGGGATATGCAAATCTGGCCGGCGTTGACTATCTTGCCCCATAGTAGACGTCGAGCGGCGAGGCGTATATCGGCATTTCGGGTGACAATGGCAGGATTGCGACCTCCTAATTCTAGCGTCACAGGTGTGAGTGTTTCGGCAGCCTTTTTGGCGATGATGGTCCCCACGGTTGCACCGCCGGTATAAAATATTTTGTCCCACTTCTGCTCTAGCAGTGCTGTCGTTTCAGGGATCGCCCCTTGCACAGTGGTGTAGCAGGTAGGATCTAGATAGTCCTCGAATATCTTTTGAATAACAACCGCAACGTTTGGGGCACTTTCGCTGGGCTTTACGACTACCGTATTACCTGCAGCAATGGCGCCTGCAAGAGGGCAGATGACAAGGTTTACGGGAAGATTGTAAGGCCTGTCCCAATGTCAGTTGCTGTGTATTCAATCAATGGTGATGTGCAAACCCTATTATCAGAACGCATCCCAATGGGTCCTTCCTGATCTTCGGACTCAAGAGCTTGTTAGCAAGCGGGATATCCGGCGCGCTCCCATCTTTCGCCCATTTCTTCAAGTTATCGCAGATGTATATGATGGTGTTTGTACAGAAATCCAGCTCAACAACATTGGCTTCGAATTTGCCCTTTCCAAGATCTTGTTTGCAGGCACGTTCTAATGCATTGGCATTATCGATCAAGCTGCCAATTGTCAATCACCCGCTCCCTCAATGAACAACAGTATGGTGCTTACCCCCAGTAGAGCTTTCGAAGTTGTATCAGTCTAAACTCCAATGACCTGGTCTTGTGGGTGAGAAATGTGGAGCGAACACCATTGACGATCTCTGGAATGGCCTCCGACTTTGTATACTCTAGCGATGGTATAGCAGCCATATTGACTCCCTGTTTCCTATGTTCTGGATGGATAATAAATCAGCATTGAATGATTCTGCGGTGTCGAGGTCTCGTTTCTGCGGGGAAGGGGAGCCTCCGGCTCGATTTCGATAGCGCCAAACAAATGGCTTAGGGCTTTAACCATTGTGCCAATTCGACGTCTTCATAAGAGCATCTGCACCTCATTACAGTACTGTCAGAATTCAATGCAAAGCGAACTCTAGCATCTTGTTTCAATTCCTTTTCTACTGAAAGTCAGATATTTAACACCCTTGTAAGGCTTTACACCCTCGCCTAATCCTCTGCTTTTTCGCGTATCAACCACGAGTCCATCGACTTTGATACCACTCGCTAACCATCCCTTGACGCTGAAACTGATCGATGCCGAGGAGGGCATGAGTGACGCATTTTGCTGTATCTTCCGCTGATCGCGAGTATCCCTCTGCTCTTTTCTGGTTGTGGGTTTGGTAGGCTCCAGGCCCGAGCTCTGGTAAGCGTCCTCCTTCTCGTCGTACTCACCATTTGCCGCGTCGAATGGGGACCCATTTACTGCGTCGTTAGTCGTTATGCCTACAACAGTACATCGGAGCGTGGCGCTGCCTGCTGCCGTCGCGTCTTTAGTGGGCACGCGCCATTCCACAATATTGTCGGCCGGAGCGAAGTATGCTTCTCCTCGACTCGCTCGTATGTCATTGATGTTGCGTACAACTTTTGGTATAGGAATGTGGACAACGACATCCTTTATAGCAGGCCCAGACATGCTGCCCCCAAATATGGGCGTAGACCGACCAGATCCGCCCCTGGCACCAAGTGTCGGTTTTGACACTGACGCTGGCATACTCGTACCAGGAAAAGAAGTTGACATGTTTAGACGAACCTCAAATTCTGCTCCAGAAGGGCCGAGTGATTTCGAAACCTCTATTGACACCGGCAGCTGGAGCTTTGTATTCCACCACGACGTGAGGTCTGGATTTGACGGCATGAGATTCACCTCATAGCCAGCCAGCATGAACTTGCCGTCTGGAGGGACAAAGCTCAGTTCCCCAGGCCGCTCCTTCCACCTTGCTAGGCGTACACAAGGGTGAAAGACGGGTAGCTCAATGGCTTTCTCCATGCCGAGCTTACCGCCTGAAGCGGAAAGAGTGAGGAGGAGATCTGGCACACCCGAGATCTTCGACGTGAATGTTATTGATCCATTCGCGAAAGCTGCCAAGGGCCTGCCAGATGGTGCGAGGGTCACCGAAAGCGTCTCTACTATGTCTACATACAGCTCATTGCTCGTATGTCGTACATTAGCGCGGCGCCAAGGTATGGCAGGGCCGTTGTTTGTTGAGTTCAGGCTCAGTTGCTGCTTGAAACCACCAGCTGGGAGTAGAGCTGGCGATGACCTAGTCAAAGATGCTGTCAGCAGCTGCTGCGCTCATCGTGCGGGACACATATGGTGTACCCAGCTAATGCCACTCCTCCTAGCAACTTCCCAAAAAATCCAGACACATCAACGTTATCCCGAAGGGAGTTTGGCTCTGTATTGCAGACGCTGCCGGCATCGCACATCTCACTCAGCAACTGGGCTACGACATCGTAGGCTCCTTGTATTTTAGTCGCAAATAGTGGTGCTCCAAGGAAATCCTCCAAGACATCGATAACCCTATGGAGGAACTCGAGAACGAAAAGAGGCTCTGTCTCCCTCGAGACTGGTGACAAGATCAAGAGATTGTTCTGAGTGACGGAAAGTAGTAAGGTTGGAGGATTCACATTTGGCAGGTATATCAAAGACGGTCGTGGGATGGGGCGAGCGAGGTAGAAAGGGAGCAGGACTCGAGCTGTCGCGGGTCTTGATCGATATACATGTTCTAGGATGGACTCACTGTAACATTGTGAGTCATCGAATCTAGTCGAGCATAGGACGCTTACTTGTGTTGATCAAATATGTAAAGCGCCTCGATAGAGGCGCTCATCATGTCACAAACATCTCGTGGGGAGAAAGAAGCTTGGAGCATTGAACCGGAGTGTGAACCAAGATCGAACAGCCAATCAGAAGCGAGATTGGCCGCATATGATAGGGCTGACCAGGTGGCGGAGTGTTTTGTGAGCTCAACCTTCATTATTTGAGGTACTTTTACAACATTGCAGTCTACTCGTGCGACAGACCGCGGGGGATGTCTGGACTGAGTGTTGATCATCAATTCGTTTGATTGTAAGACATGACCGAGAAACGACGACCACCAAACCCCGCCCTCATCGAACTCGCTCAGCCAGAGAAGCTGTCGAAAGTCTTGAAAGATGACCAATACGATTGTCTGGCTTGTAGATTGACAGGTGAGCTTCCACTACGAGTGACTAAAGTCACGTACATTTCATTGGCTGAGCATATACATTTTCTAGGCGCTTCAGCATTCATCGGGTTGGGTGCTTATATCTACTTCTCTGGGAGAAGCCAGCTGTCACAGAAAGCTGAGATCCTAGCCAAAAGAGGCGGCCTTGGGGGTATGAGAGGGAGGATGGCAGGGACGATACTTCTATCGTCCAGCTTCGTTGGGATGGGGCTGTATCGACTGGTCAACTGAGCTTGACCAGGGACGAATCAACTCTGTATATTCCAGTCGCAAGAGACTAGACGCCTATGGCCGGCGATTCAGAACTGAGGATGCAATGAAATCCACGTCCGAAGCTACGGTCTTGTACTATGACGCAGGAATCGGAACAGACGGGACGAATTTACGAATCGGAAAGGCTCACTTCACAAAATCCCGAGAAAGCTACCCTACGGATACAATCCAAATTTAAGCGATCTTTGAAGCTCTTACAGAAGAACAAAGATCCATGTGGATGTCGCGCGGTGGGTGTGACTGGTAAAAATGACTGTTACATCCAGTCTCTGGATTGATCTCAATAAATGCTGTCGCAGCAATGCATGCCCATAGGCCAAAGTGTATCTGTCCTCGTAAAGCTTCGTCATGCTTAGAAAGCTCCATCCCTTCTTCGCTCTGACTCCCTCAATGCAGATCTATAGACATAATATATGTATGTTTGATAAGTATGCAGCTTCCGGTGACATCCAACAGCCATCACATTTCAGATAAAGCGCCCTCGCTTCCCTCCACCACCTGAACCGTCCCTCCCATCAGCTGGGCCTAGATCAAACTCGTAGTCTCCAAATTTGAACCCTCTCTTAGAACCTGCCCCTGCACCAAGTGATCGAGTAGCTGCGCCTGCTCTATTGCTGTGCCGGGTACCCCGGTGTGGTGTTCGAGAACCCCGCGGTACAACCTCGACCCGAACGGCAGTACCGCTTGGTGGCATCTGCCCAGAAGATTGCTGTTCCGACAGCGATATTGTATTGCTGGAGGCGTCGGGTTGCATATCGATGTCTTGGGGATACGCATGCACTGATCGAAAGGAGAAGATCTCCGGTGCTGGGAAGGTGTTGCTAGGTGTTTCAGTCGATGGAGGTGGAGCCATAGGAGCTGATGCTGCTCTTATCGGTGAGGCTGACCGGGAAATCTGCCGTGGTGCTTCTGTCTCTTGTATCGTTGTTCGTTGGGTGACTGGGGAGCTACTCCTCGCTCGTTTCCCCTGATCCCCCCGATCTTCATCGCTGTCACTGGATGGGTGGGCCAGGAGGCGGCCATCCAAACGTTTCGTAGCCCATTGCCTCACCTTCCACCCTTCTCCATCGTCAAGGCCAAGGTTCTCCTTGTCGAGGAAAGCTAAGACATCGTCGAGTGCATCCTGGTACCCTGCTTCCCGCGCTCTAGCCTGATCTGCAGCTGCTGTTTTATAGAGATTTGTGACCGACAGGGCAGCAGCTTTGAAGGTTTGAATAAGCTGTTCGGGTGGTGGGTTGGATCTCCTTCTTCGAGGTGACCGAGGAAGGGAAGTATTCAGGCTTCTCATCGAATCCATGTCTGTGTTACTCTATGGTAGGTGATGGACCTCAAAGCCTGACCTCGTTTGATGTAGAAGGGCTGCACTTGGAAAACAATGAGTAATGAGATCAAGAACGATGTGGGGTGGATATGCACGTTGAACGACGGCGCTTCGGAAAGCGGACGATAAATTATTAACAAACCCGTTGATACCCTGGATGCCCTTGATACACGGCTGGAGGGGCAGAACAAGACTGTGAAGTTGCAAGTGATGGTACAGTAGTAAAGACACCTCCACCTTCGCGAAGCATGAGTACGATGGATGACAGCAAAAGCCGCCGACCTTCAACAATGACCTCTAGCGCCGGGAGATCAGCGCATGAGAAACTTTAGCGAGGACTAAAGTGGAACGCGAGAAGCTCCTATGTACTTGAACCGCAATTATGCATTACACCTCTACTACCCATGCCCCTTCGCTACAACACCATATACACCAGTCAACAACGTCCATGACACGTCCCAAGTGGCTATTGCGCGATTAATACCCCCCCCTTGAACATTGTTCCATCAATATCAACTCGCGCTCTGCCCTAGGTTGGGGTGAAATCCCCATTAGCTGCTAGCAACATGGCGCCCTCCGCGAAAAATCCTTCAGCCAATTCCAAGGTCTCAACACCTTCAAGCACATCTCCAGCGGAGCTTGACGACCGTCAACATGTTGTAAAATTAGCAGATGGCGAGGACAGCATTATGGTATACCCGTGCCCCTTGTCCAATAGTTATACCTATGGGAGACAAGTCTTCTCAACTACTCAGCCAGTGCGAAATTCCCTATATTGACAGCTGCTGATAATCCATCTTCATAGGGCGATCAGGATACCCCAGACTATTCCGTAAGCTTCGACCCCCTTCACTCCTTATTGCCTTACTTTTCAGTGCTTATGCTTCATGAAGGACTCGGACACAAATCCCAATACAACGGCTACGAGTGATGCAGAGACTTCATTTCAACCTGATGGACGCAAGCGGAGAATTGACGCAACGAACCTACGCAAGAGTGTCTTCGGAAAAAAGCATAATCGCCTTGACGACTCTAAGGTACGATCTGGTATCCTGCAATACGTACTCTTCCTTGCTATCCACTAAGTATGCCATCACAACAGGAAGACGATACCATCAAACGCTTTCGGTATCTATTAGGCTTGACAGACTTGTTCCGTCACTTTATTGACGCCAGCCCAAACCCACGAATCAAGGAGATTATGGCTACTATTGACAAGCAAAATATAGAAGATGAGCAAAAGGCTAGAAAGGGCCGTGCTAGGACAGGCGGAGCCGGTGGTGAGCGAAGGCGGAAAACAGAACAGGAAGAAGATGCCGAGCTCTTGAAGGACGAGAAGCGGGGTGGCCAAGCAGAAACCATATTTCAGGAGTCGCCGGCCTTCATAAAAGGGGGCGAAATGCGCGACTACCAAGTCCAAGGCCTCAATTGGCTGGTGTCTCTGCATGAAAACGGTATATCTGGTATATTGGCCGATGAAATGGGGTTGGGTAAGACATTGCAAACAATCGCTTTTCTAGGATATCTTCGACATGTGTGCGGCATAAATGGACCTCACCTCATCACGGTGCCAAAATCAACACTGGACAATTGGAAACGCGAGTTTACGATGTGGACGCCCGAAGCCAATGTCCTGATATTGCAAGGCGCCAAGGACGAGCGACATCAGCTGATCAACGACCGGCTGGTTGATGAGAAGTTTGACGTTTGCATCACAAGTTACGAAATGATCCTACGGGAGAAAGCCCATCTGAAGAAGTTCGCCTGGGAGTACATCATCATTGACGAAGCACATCGTATCAAGAATGAGGAATCCTCTCTAGCTCAAATCATCCGGCTTTTCAACTCTCGAAATCGTTTGCTCATCACTGGGACACCGTTGCAGAATAACCTGCATGAGCTTTGGGCGCTATTGAATTTCTTGCTTCCAGACGTGTTTGGCGACTCTGAGGCGTTTGATCAGTGGTTCTCAGGCCAGAATTCGGATCAAGACACGGTCGTCCAGCAGCTGCATCGAGTGCTCCGGCCCTTCCTTTTACGGCGAGTCAAGAGCGATGTTGAGAAGAGTTTGCTACCAAAGAAAGAGATCAATCTCTATATTCCCATGGTGGATATGCAGAGAAGATGGTACAAGAAGATTCTAGAGAAGGACATAGACGCTGTGAACGGCGCCGCGGGGAAGCGTGAATCCAAGACCCGACTGCTCAATATTGTTATGCAGCTACGAAAATGCTGCAACCATCCATATCTCTTCGAGGGCGCTGAACCTGGACCACCATACACTACTGACGAGCATTTGATCTTCAACGCAGGCAAGATGCAAATGCTTGATAAAATTCTTGTCCGTATGAAGAAACAGGGTAGTAGAGTACTCATCTTCTCCCAAATGAGCAGAGTTCTCGACATCTTGGAAGATTATTGCATGTTCCGGGATCATAAGTATTGCAGAATTGACGGATCCACTGCTCACGAGGATCGAATAGCAGGCATTGACGAGTACAACAAGCCTGGTTCTGAAAAATTTGTATTCTTGCTGACCACTCGTGCCGGCGGTCTTGGGATCAATTTGACCAGCGCTGACATCGTCATCCTCTTCGACAGTGATTGGAATCCCCAGGCAGATCTCCAGGCTATGGATCGAGCTCATCGGATAGGACAGATGAAACAAGTGGTGGTTTACCGCTTCGTTACCGAGCATGCTATCGAGGAAAAAGTGCTCGAGAGAGCAGCACAGAAGCTTCGCCTAGATCAGCTGGTCATACAACAAGGCCGAGCACAACAGGCGGCAAAAGCGGCTGCATCCAAGGATGAGCTAGTCAATATGATCCAGCACGGTGCAGCTGCTGTATTCGAAGGGAAGGGTGGAATGGGTGTTCTTGCTAACAAGGACGACATGGACGAAGACGACATTGACGCTCTCCTGGCACATGGGGAGGAGCGAACCAAGCAACTCAATGCTCGGTACGAGAAACTGGGCATTGATGATCTACAGAATTTTACATCCGAGAATGCCTACGAATGGAATGGCCAAGATTTCACTGGAAAGGGCCGCAAGGATGTGGGTATAGCCTGGATCAATCCTTCGAAGCGCGAACGGAAAGAGCAGTCATATTCACTGGACAAATACTACAGACAGGCTCTACAGACAGGTGGAAGGACAGCCGATAACAAGCCCAAAGCACCACGCGCGCCAAGGCAGATACAGATCCACGACTATCAGTTTTTCCCTACGCCACTAGCTGACCTTCAGGATCGCGAGACTGCCTGGTTCCGCAAGGAAATTGGTTACAAAGTTCCACTGCCCGATGATGAGGAAATGGATGAGGCTACCAAGGAAGAGGAGCGTGATCTTGAACAGCGAGAGATCGACGACGCCACTCCACTGACCGAGGCCGAGCAGGCAGACAAGGAACGCATGTCGCAACAAGGCTTCGGTGATTGGAATCGAAGAGATTTCCAGCAATTTATCAACGGCTCAGCCAAATATGGGCGCACCAACTACGAAGGCATAGCAGAGGAAGTTGACGGCAAAGAGGCGAAACAGATTCGAGAATATGCCAAGGTATTTTGGCAGAAGTATACCGAGATCGAAAACTATGCGAAATACATCGATACCATCGAAGCGGGAGAAGAGAAGACCCGGAAGATTAATCACCAGCGTAAGATGCTGAAGCGCAAGATGGATATGTACCGTGTGCCTCTTCAGCAGCTGAAGCTCAATTACTCCGTCTCGACGACCAACAAGAAAGTCTACACAGAAGAAGAGGACCGCTTCTTACTGGTCATGCTTGAACGACATGGTGTCGACGGGGAAGGCATCTATGAAAGGATCCGCGATGAAATTCGTGAGAGTCCACTTTTCCGCTTCGATTGGTTCTTCCTCAGCCGCACGCCAATAGAGATAGGGCGTCGATGCACCACCCTTCTCACAACAGTAGCTCGCGAATTCGAAGCCGATGACGGGAAGACGGCCAACGGCCATAGGGGCAGGGGAAGAGACGAGGACGATGATGAAAATGAAGAGAACGCGGCGCCGGCCAAGAAGAAGCAGAAGAATGGCGTCAAGGTGAGTCCGATGAAATGTTCATCTACCGAGCCTGAAACTCACGGACATCTTCAGAATAAGCAGCTAGACATGATCAAGAACGGTAGCAGAGCGAGCTCTGGCTCCGGCCAAACCTCAAGGGCTGTCAGCGTATCTTCCAACGGGACGGGGACCAAGGGCAAAGGAAAGGGCAGGAAGAAATGAATTTCTCGTGTCGATGGACTCTTGTTTCATGCATTCTTGACAGTGTAGCGGCTGATACCTGGAGGGCAAGTGGCGTTCTGCGAGCGATGTTTATGAAGGGGTGGGGATACCGGAGGCCCCGAGGCTTGAGTCATGAGTACCTACCTTACTTTCCAAATGTAAATTACAATACCAGACCAGCGATATGTAGACGAGCCGGCGAGCGCTAGGTAACGTACGAGTCATCAGCCATCCAGATTAGACATCAGATATTCGCTCAGGATGCAAATCCGAGTCCGAACGTAGAACATGTGAGATATCTATTAGCCACTCACTCACACGTAACCTCACCACAATTCTTATCAAATCCCTGCCACAAACCGGAGAAACCTCACGATATGCTCGATAATTTCAACAACTTACCTTAGCATCCTCTCAAGCCCCCCACCCATGCCCATCGTCCTTTCCACAAGAGCATCTCGGCCCATCTTCGTCCTATATAACACTGCATTCTGTCATTCCACTGCATCTAGAGCATTAATGTCAACGCAACGCAGACCTCCAAAGCGCTTCGCCCCTCTCGATCCCACGATACCCAACGAAACCAATGCACCACCGTTAAAGGGGATAGTGTTTGATGTCGATGGGACACTTTGGTATGTGTGGTTTTTGTATTTTTGTGTTTTTGTGTTCTTTGTATTTTGGATTTTGGATCTTGAGGTGGTTTGTTGTTTTATGTTTTCATGAAGAACGTTGAAAAGAAGTCCTCTCTCATATGTTACGTGTCAATCTTGCTATCTATGGACAAGCGGCTATCTATCGAAAGCACATGCGAGAAGGAAGAAGAATGTATACCTTCACTCGTATACATTTCCTTATTCAAGACTACACATTTCCTTCTAAACAAATCCCCCTATATAATACATATCCCCCCATCCCAACCCACCCCATCATAAAAGATTCCACCTCTATCCACCACTATCCCCCCCCCACCCTCCTCTTCACTCCTATCCTAACATCCCCCCTTTTCCAAAACAGCAAACCCCAATCCTACATGTTCGCCCAAATGCGGT
>JAABUV010000345.1_pt1 | contig 70936 bp, 100 predicted proteins | sample 5559971 | NCBI WGS metagenome assembly JAABUV01 (sample SAMN10711881, study PRJNA513362) | rock metagenome | isolation source: Antarctica rocks | place: Antarctica: Victoria Land, Knobhead nord | collected 2015-12-19 | reverse complement strand
AGCGTGCATGCCATCTGCCCCCCACCGCGCAAACACATCAGGCACGTGCGCAGGATGGGCAAGCCACCTGCGCCGGGTCGCGGCCAGGCAAGCGGTGTGGCCATTGCGGCCTGCTCGCCGCCCAGCGCACGCGCGCGCGTGCAGGCACTACTCGCGGGACTGGCTGCTGACGTTCCGCGAGGCGTGCACGGCGCTGCCGCCGGGCGGCGGCACGGAGGTGCGCGAGGTCTGGGACATCCGCGCCGAGGACGGCGGCCCGCCGGGGCCGCACGGCGCCATGCCGCACGGGCCGATGGGCCTGGACCGCGGCGGCCGCGGCGGCTTTGGCGGGCGCGGCGGCGGCGGCGGCATGGGCCCGCCCGGGCCGCCCGGGCCGCTCGGCGGCGACGACCGCTGGAAGAGCGGCATGCGCGGCGGGCCCGGGCCCATGGGCGCGCCGCCCGGGCCGCCAGGCGCGCCTCCGGCCGCCGCCCCCTGCCCGCCTGCCTGCCTGCCTGCCTGGCGCCCGGCCGGCTGACGTGGTGCGCCCGCCCCCGCTGAGCGCCGGCGGCGACGCGCAGGCGGCATGGGCGGGCGCGGGCCGCCGCCGGGGGCCATGGGAGGCATGGGCGGCCGGGGCGGCATGGGCGCGCAGCGCATGGGCATCGAGGGCGACAAGTGGCAGCGCGGCCTGCAGCCGCCGCCGCCGCCGCCGGGCATGCAGGGCGGCGCGCCTGGCGGGCGCGGCATGCCCGGCGGCGGCTACGCGCCGACCGCCAAGCTGCACAAGAGCGACAAGCGCTACGTCGTGCGCCCTCGGTCTTTTTGCTCTCTTGCCGGCTGGCGCTGCTGCGCTGCGGCGCGGCGCGGCTGGTGCGGGCCGCATGCGCGCTGAGGCGCGCTGCGGCCTCGCAGAGGGGCACCACGGTCAGCGAGGACCCGGAGGAGGAGAAGAAGCAGAAGGAGATCAAGGGCCTGCTGAACAAGATCACGCCCGAGAAGTACGAGACCATCCGCGAGAAGCTCATGGCCAGCGGCATCGACAACGCCAAGACGCTGCGCGGCCTCATCGACCAGGCGCGCTCCCCGGCCCTGCGGGGCGCCGGCGGCGCTGCTGCGCGCCGCGCCTCTGCGCTCAACGCGCCCGGTGCGCGCCTGGTGAGCGCGCTCGCGGCGCGCCCGCGCAGGTGTTCGACAAGGCGCTCACCGAGCCGACCTTCTGCGAGATCTACGCGACGCTGTGCTTCGACCTGAACAAGGAGCTGCCCGGCTTCCAGGTCGAGGGCGAGGAGGGCGAGGTCGAGGCGCGCCTCCCGCGGGCGCCCTGCCCCTGCGCGCGCGCGCGCTGCGCGCTCGCATGTGCATGTGGCTCGCGCGAGCCTGCAGTGTCTGCTGCATGCGCGGCAGGGTGCGGTCCCGCATGCCGAGCTGCGCAGGCTTGCTCGTGGGGCGGGGCACAGTGCTTCACGGTGGCTGGCATGCGCGCCGCAGATCACCTTCCGGCGCGTGCTCCTGAACAAGTGCCAGGAGGAGTTCGAGGAGGGCGACGCCGCCATGAAGGCCGTCGACGCGCGCGAGAAGGCGGCGGCGGCGACCGAGGCGGAGAACGTGCGTCCCGTTGTGCCGCGCTGTGCATTTTGTGCCTCCCCCAACTTGCAGCAGCCACCGAAGGACGGCCCGGACATGCTCAGCAGGAGACCGGACTGTGCGCAGGGCGTGCGCGCGGCCAAGGACGACGACAAGGAGGACGGCGAGCTCGGCACGGACGACGCGGCCGCAGAGCTGCTGCAGAAGAAGATCGACGACCGCGACGCTGCCGTCGCCGAGCTGAAGGCGCGCGCGCGGGGCTGAGCTGCCGCTGTGGCCAGTCGCCGTGCGCTCGGCAGGGACGACCCGTCGCCACCTGTTGATTTACATGAGGCGCGCGCCGGGCTCACGGCGGCGCGCCGCGCGCAGGCCCGCCGGCGAGCGCTGGGCAACATCCAGTTCATCGGGCAGCTGTTCAAGCAGAAGATGCTGACCGAGAAGATCATGCACCAGTGCATCCGCACGCTGCTGGGCGAGGCGCGCGCCCGGGGCCCCGTTCGGCGCCCTGCTTGTGCGGGTGGTGCGCGCGGCTCGCGGACGACCGCGCCGTGCTGTCGGCTGCCGCCGATGACATCACTGAGCCGCGGCGAGGGCGGGTGCGCGGATGAGGGTGCCTGTGCACAGCCCGTGCCGAGCGCGGGGCTGCGCGCGCAGGTGGACGCGCCCAAGCGCGAGGACGTGGAGTGCCTGTGCAAGCTGATGGCCACGGTCGGCAGCCTGCTGGACAACGGCAGCGCGAAGGGCCACGAGCACATGAACGTCTACTTCAACCGCATCGGCCGCCTGGCCGCCTACGACAAGCTGGAGTCGCGCCTGCGCTTCCTGCTGCGGGCGCGTGGCCGCCGCCCGCGCGCCCCCATGCCCCCCCCCGCCGCCGCGCTCGGGACTGCGCGCTGCGGCCGGCGAGCGGCGCGTCTGCTGAGCGGCGGCCGCGCGCGGCGCGCAGGACACGGTGGACCTGCGCGGCAACCACTGGAAGGCGCGCCGCAAGGTGGAGGGCCCGAAGACGATCGAGGAGATCCACAAGGAGGCGCGCGCCGAGCTGATGCGCCAGCGCACCAGCGGGCCGCCGCCCGACCGCGGCCGGCGGCCGCCGCCGGACGTGCGCTCCAGCATGCCGCAGTGCGCACGGGGCCCGGCCCTGGCGGCATGCGAGCGCATGCGTGGCAGCGCGCCGCCAGCACAGAGCGCGCCGGACGCCTGACCTGCGCTGCGGAGGGCGGCTGCTGTCTGCCATCGTCATGTGTTGCAGTGCCGCGTGCAGCCCTTCAGCTCGCTGGGGCAGGGCGTTCAAGTACCCGTTGAGAGGCCAGTGCTTGCGCCGCGGCTGCACAGCGCGCGCGTGACTGCTGTGCTTTCACCACGTGGGGCGAGGTGTTGCGCGGCCCCGCCGTCACTCCGGAGGGAGTGCGCAGGAGGCAGATGGAGCGCCCGCGGTTCGAGTCCGACCGCGTGGACGCGCCCATCCGCGCGATGGCGCGCGCGCCGAGCCAGGACTTCCTGGGCCCGGCGTCACTGCGGCCGGGCGGCGGCTCGCGCACGTCGGACACGGGCGTCTCGCTGCGGCCCGGCGGCATGAACGCGGCCGCGCGGCCTGCCGCGCCGCCCGCCAGGTACGGCCCGCCGGCCCCGCGCGCAGCGCGCCCGCGAGCGCGACGCGGGCGCGCCATCGCCGTTGCGGCGCCGACCCCTTGCGCCCCGCCGGCTCATGCGCGCTGCGCGCGGCAGGGCGGCGTCGCCCGCGCGCCCGGAGCCCGCGCCACGGCCGACGCCGCTGCCGCCCCCGCCGCCGCCGCCCGCCGCGCCGGAGCTGGAGGCGGTTGCGGAGATCGGCGAGGAGGAGGCTGCGCGCAGGGCCAAGGGCCTGGCGGCGGAGTTCTTTAGATTCGGGGACGCGGGCGAGACCCAGCTCTCGATGAGGGTGCGCCCGTGCGCCTGTGCGGTGCACAGCGTGCCCTGCCCCATGCGGAGGCCGCCGACAGAGCGGCGACTGCACCCCGCATGTAGGCCACAGTGCTGCCTGTGACGTGCGCGCGCCGCGCGAGCAGGATCTCGCGGCGGGCAAGGCGGACATGGCGCTGCTCGTGGACTGCTTCTACCGGCAGGCCTACGAGGACAGGCAGCTGAAGTCCGCCGAGGAGCGCGAGAAGAAGCTCACGGTGCGCGCCGCGCGGCCGCCGCCTGCCGTCGTTTGCAAGCAGCGGGGGCGGGCGGTGCGGACGCTGGGCTCTCCAGACCATGGAGCAGAGCCTCCGCCTGCGCGCGCGCAGGCGCTGCTCCTGTGCGTGAGCGGCATGGACGAGGCGGTGTTTCCGCGCGACGCGCTGGAGCGCGGCCTGGTCGCCACGCTCAACTCGCTGGCCAGCTTCTGCATCGACGCGCCGCAGGCCCCCAAGCTGGTCCGCCCCGCCCCCTGCCCCGCCGTGGGGCGCGGCGCGCGGGCGCGCCCGCCGCCGGGCCGCGCCTCAGCGCCGCGCCGCCGGGCAGGTGGGCGCGGTGATCGGCGCGCTGGTGGCGGCCGAGCGGCTGGACCTGGCGCGCATGGCGGCCGCCGTGGCCAAGGCGGAGGACCCCGACGACGCGGCGCCGCCGGGCGAGGAGACGGAGCTGGTCAGCGGCGGGGGCGCGCTGGACGTGGTCGCGGCCTGCCTGCGGCAGCTGGAGGCGGAGAAGGGCGGGCCGGCCATGGCCGCCGCCTGGCAGGCCACCGGGCTGGACATCCTGAGCTTCGCGCCGTCGGTGCGGCCGCCATGGGAGCCTGCCGCACGTCAGGGCGCGCGGGGCGCTGCCCTTCAGGCCTCGCATGACGCGCGGCGGCTGCGGCGCGCAGTTTGAGCGCGAGGATGCGGGCGCGCTGGCCGAGCTGCTCAAGCGGCAAAAGCTGCAGGCGCTGGATCCGCTGGCGGCGCTGAACGCCTGGTTGCCGGGCGCCCTGCGCGAGGTGCGGCCGCGCCCAAGCGCTGTGGTCTGCGAGCGTCCATGCTGCTCCTGTCAGAGCCGTGTCGACCGAGCTGGTGCATGCCAATCGTCTGCTGAGCGCTGCTGCGCGGTCCGTGCCAGGGCGCGAGCGCGGAGAGGATATGCGCCTGGATCGACGAGCAGGCCGGGGACGCGGCGCAGCTGCCCGCCTTTGTTGAGGCGCTGGCGGCGCAGGTCCTGCATGCGGCCGTCGCGGAGGCCCAGGTGGGCCCCGTTGCTGGCATGCCGACTGGCCCGCGCACCCTGCTTGCGACCGCTAGGGGCGGCCGGCGGCTCGTGCCTGACGTGGGCGCTCGCAGAGCGTGAGCCTGGAGCAGCCCATCCCGGCGCTGGCAGACCCGGCCGGCCTGGTAAGCGTGCTCGGCAAGGTGGCCAAGGGGCAGAGCCTGCAGCTGGCGCTGGTGGCGGGCGCGCAGGACTTTTTCCGGTCGAGCGGCTGCCGGAAAGGGTGCGCGGCTGCTGCCGTGGCCTTGCACTGTGACCCATGATCTTTACCATGCACGGTGTCTGCGCACTGAGGCGCTGCCCTGCACCGAGGCATGGAAGCGTGTGCCAGGTTGATGCGGCGGGTGCTAGCGGACTTGCATGCGGCGGGGGTGCTGGGGCTGGACACGCTGGATGCGTGGAGTTACGACAACACAGACGTCACAAAGGACAAGGTGCGGCTATTCCGTCGCATGGCTCCTCGTGTTGCGCAACCTGCTCTGTGTGCACCTGCACTCCGCAGGCGCCCCAGCTCGCTACTCTGCCCAAGGCCGGCATGGCGGAAAGGTCTGCACACGGGCTGAGAGCCGGGGTGCCGACAGATGGAGGCCGTTAAGGACGTCTCAGTATGGCTGGAAGAGCTCAAGCTGGAGCAGCCCGCAGAGGAGGAGGAGGAGTGAGAGAGTGTGCAGGTTCAGGGTTAGTAGGAACGACACCTGGCCGCGCGGCAAGTTCCCGCGCCTCAGCATTGCAGAAGCGGGGTTGGCATTGTTTTTGTTACATTACCCTGTAGGTATGCCCTCGCTTCCTAGGACGGCGCAGTCTTGCTAGCTCGTGTCATGTTACAGGCAGGTGGAGGGCGCATTGAAACTTGTGGGCAGGCAGAAATGCATGCCCTGCTCTCCAACCGTGGCCCCGCCCACCCACCACCCCGCCTTAACAGCAGTAGGCGCAGCCGGCATGAGGCGCAGCCGGCAAGGTGCAGGGCCCGCCGAGTGACCAGACAACAACAGCATTCCACACACTCCGCGACGGCTCAGACACTACAACAGGTGCAGCTGCGTCGCCTCTTTGGACAGCCGTCCGAATGCCTCTGCATACGTCTTCAAGAACTGCGCATCGCACTCTCCCAGGCGGTCGGCGTGAAAGCCGCTGCACATGGAGCAGCCAGCAAAGTGGACGATGAAGGCGGGCTTTGCGACGTGCGGCGAGTCCACGTCCTTCCACCTGCGGCACGCCCGCGGCACGCCCGAGTCGATGGCCGTCCCCTCGCCGGGCAGGCCACAGAGACATGGCACCCTGCAAGGCCGGCGCGGCATGCGCGACAGGCAGGCGCCGTGTCCGCAGGCGCACCAGCAGTTGATGCCATACTCGCTGGTGTCAAAGTAGACGCGGTCCATGAGCGCGTTGCGCGTGTAGAACAGGTAGGTCAGCACATTCTGCTCGTACAGGCCGACCTCGTAGGACGGCAGGCCAGCCCGCAGCTCCTGCAGGCTCGGGCGGCGCGTCAGCGAGCGCGCCCGCCCGCTCCCTCTGGCCTGTCCGGCCTGCGGCAGAGCATAAGCCTGCTGCAGAGCTTAAGCCTGCGGCAGAGCGGGGGCGCACGTCTTCCAAGGTGAAGTTGACGGGGTGCCGGCCGTAGTGCATCATCTCGTTCATGACGTCCCGCGTCCACTCGTTGTTCCTCAGCAGCAGCACGCCCGAGTTCATGCCTGCGCGCGCGGCGCCGCCGTGCTCGCCTGCAGCCCCCGGGGAGCGGGCAGCGGTCCGGCCGCGCGGCCGCCGGCGCACCCCGCCGCGCGTCGCCCTTCTTGATGTACTCCATGTCGCCATGCAGGATCATGTCCTTGCCCGCGTACTTGTCGATGGGGAAGGTGAAATTCATGTTGGCGACCAGCAGGTCCATGTCCACCCAGAGGATCCAGTCGGCGCGCTCCGCCGGGATGCCCTCCAGCGCCTGCGGCTCGCGCGCGCTGTCGGCGCGTGCGCGCGCCCGACGGCGCCGGGCACCGCTGCCCGCAGCGGGGACCCCCGAGCCGGGCCGGGCAGGCCCGAGCGCGGGCCCGCCGCCACGGCCGCACCTGCGACAGCAGCGCGATCTTCTGCCACGGCCCGGCGCGGATGGTGGAGTCGACGGACTCGGCCATCAGGTGCAGCTCGTAGCCGTGCAGGCGCGCGTAGTCCTGCTTGTTGCGCAGGGAGACGCCCAGGAAGTAGTCGCCGTAGGGGTTGGTGCAGGGCGAGGTGGGCACGCCTGTGACCATGGCGATGCGCTCGCCCGCGCCCTGCCGGCCGCCGATCTTGCCCTTGGCGTCCCCTGCCGCGCGGCGCCCCAGCCGTCAGGCCTCGTGCAGAGCGCGGGCTGAGCCACGCGGCAGCTGGGCATGGAACGGGGGCACACTGTGGATGTAGCCGGACTCGAACGAGGAAAACACCGGCCCGCGGTCCCACATCTGCGGGTCCACCCCCTGCGCGCGCTCGCACACAAGTTCACAGCCGCTGAGCGACCACGGGGGCGCAGCCAGACGCCAGCGGCAGCCGCTGGGGTCGCGCACCTTGGGCAGCTGCATCAGCTGACACCCGTGGTGCGGGTACACGCCATTGAAGGCGCCCGCGTCATCGCAGCCGGCCTTGTGCCCGCACCAGACCCACATCTCGCACTTTGCCTCCCGCGCGCACTGCGACCAGCACTCCTGCGCCGCCCGGCACGGGACTGGCACCCGGAGCGCACCGTCTTGAGCACACGCAGAAAGCTCAGGCCGCTCTCTCAGCATGGCCACCTGCGCCGTGGACGTGCGGTGGCTCTTGGCGGCCTGCAGCACGGTGTTGCTCGTGCGCGCGTCGTTGCCGGCGCCATACGCGCGCAGGTCCGCCTCGTCCACGCCGAGCTCCGTGAGGTGCGGCAGCGGCCCGCCGAGCTCCGCCTCGCGCGCAGTCGCGCGCTCCATCCTGGCCGCGGGTGCAGACGCCTCGGCTTGCGGTACGGCGGGGGCCGGGCGCAGCGTGACCACAGCACGGTGGCAGCAGTGCGCTCAAGCATCGCCCCGCAGCGGGGGCTTTACTTGTGGAAGCGGCAGTAGCTGAACTCGTAGTGCTCCAGGAAGCTGTCGTGGCAGGCGTTCACGCCGTCCGGGTCCGAGTCCGACGCCGAGCACATGGGGCAGTCGAAGAACCTGGAGATGAACAGATTCCAGCGCTTGTTGGCGTTGCCCCAGGCCTTGGTCACCTCCTCCTTCTGCGCGCGCGCCCGCCCGCGGCTCAGCCCAGGGCGCCGCACGGCGGCCCGGGCCGCGCGGCCGGGGCGCCAGGGCTGCGGCGCGCGGACCTTGGTGGACGCCAGCAGGTCGATGCGGCGCCAGTCGCACGAGATGCAGATCTCGCTGCGGAAGTTGAGCTTCTCCAGGAACTTGTCGGGGCTCTCGGCCACCATGTCGGCCATGGCCACGCTCAGCGGGTCGGGGTAGAACGCGGTGTCCTGCCCCCCCGCCCGCGTCAGCCCTGGCCTCGCCGTGCGACCCAGGCGCAGGCCGCCGCCGCGCATACCCCCAGCCTGCAGCGCCGCACCTTGGTCGGGACCGGCAGGCGGACGGCACGCCTGGCGAGCTCCGCAAACAGGCCCCGGATGAAGGCGCTGTTGCGCACGAGGAAGACGCCCATGTCGATGCCTGGCGCGCCGGCCGCGCCGTCAGTGGCTGCACGGCATGGAGCTCCACCTGCGCGCGCTGGGGCAGGCGCGGCGCGCACCCGTGGGGTCGCCCGCCAGCAGCTTGGAGCCGTCGCCCAGCGCGACAAAGTCCTTGCCCTGCGCGCGCGGCGGCGCTGAGCCACGCCCTCCTGCTCAGGCCTGTCTGCCGCGCGTCAAGGCGCAGGCCCGCGCGCCTGGTAGAACTCAAAGGGGAAGGTGAACGCCACGTCGTCGATGACCGTGTCGGGCTGCAGGAACAGGATCCACTCCGCCTGCTCGGCCGGCGTCTCGTCCAGCACCTTGACCATCTGCGCCACCTTGTCCCAGGCCCACGCCTGCGCGGCCGCCCGTGCTGAGGCTCGCGGCAGCGCGCGCTGCGCCGAGGCGTGCAGCCTCGCGGCAGAGCGGCAGGCCGCTGTCCGGCGGGCGCGCACGTCCGGCGAGCCGACGGGCCGCAGCGACGGCTCCGTGGCGCGCGTGCTGACGTGAAACTCGTAGCTGTGCCAGCGCGCGTAGTCCTGCTTGTTCAGGATGGACAGCAGCGAGTTGAAGTCGCCCTTGGGATGCGTGCAGCCGTGCGGCGGCACCGACGTCACGATCATGAGCTTGGTCACCGGGGCGTTGTGCAGGCGGATGAATGTCGCCTGCCGCTCCTTGTGCCCTGCGCGCGCGCGCGCGCGCGCGCGTCAGCGCGCGGCAGGGCGCAGCGTGCGCGCGGGGGCGGCGCGCGGGCGGGGCCGGCGCACGCTTGATGTAACCCGACGCCATCGTCGAGGGCCGGAACTTGCGCACGTACTCGTCGCTCGGCAGGCCCGCCGGCTGCTGCGTCTCCACCTTGAGCTGGCAGCCGCGGAAGGGGAGGCGGCGCAGGCGCTCGTCGAGGCAGGAGTCCGCGTCGGCGCACCACGTCCACGCGTTGCACTCCTTGTCATGCCTGCGCGGGCCGGCAGCGCTCGCCCGGGTGCGGGCGGGCCCGCCCGGCGCGCTGCAGCCCCGCCCAGCTCGGCCACACGCGGCGGCGGGGGGCTCACTGGCACGCCAGCCGGCACTCCTCTGCAGAGGCCTTGACGTTGGCGGCGCCCTCCACCAGCACGCGCCCGGCGTACGCGGCCTCCGGCACCGTGCACCCGCCCGGGTTGGCGCGCGTGCGTGTGCCATGGCTCACCGCATCCTCGGCGCCCGCGGCGCCCGGCCAGGCAGCTAGCGCGAGCACGGCGACGAGCGCGCTGCAGCGGCCGCCTCAGTCAGGCCGGCGCAAGGTGGCAGCGGGAGACGAGAGCCGGGCCGCAAGGCTGCCGGCGCACCTGAGGCAGGTGCAGCTGCGGCGCTGCATTGCGCCAGTGCTTAGACGTGCATGCACGCTCGGCGTGTGAGCGGGGCCCTGCACAGCAGAGGCCCCCCCTTTTTTTTGGCGCTTGTGCGCAATCAAGTCGGGCAGTGCACGTGTTTGCACGTAGTTGTACTGTTATATTTATCCGTGCCAAGCCGCCAGCATCAGCAGCACAATGCGCAAGTGGCGCTTGTTTTGCAACCTCCCACTGCCTGCATGTGCGCACCTGGCAGCGCGGGCCTCCGAAGCAGCTTCCCGTTCGCAGCGAACTGCTGTGCTCTCCCCAAATACACTCAATAAGGCTGCTGTCTCTTTCCTCCCCGGAAGCTGGCTGGTTGCCTGTCACTGGCAAGTTGTCGCTGCAGAGCTCGGCACGGCTCTGAGGCACCTCCGCGACCAGGATCGCCTCGCTCGAGCCTGAGGCGTAAGCTACAGCGGTCGCGCGAGGCAAGTTGCCAACATCCCCGACGGCCGGCACAGCCTGCGACAAGCCACTGGATACCAAGTGCTGCTCACCGGCTGGGAGTCTGCCTTAAACGGAGCCCAGCTTCAGTCGTGCACACCGAGCCTGAGCATCGTCGAAGTCAGGACCGACCCTAGCATTGACCCAAGACAGCAAGAGCACAATCTGCCAGAAGCAACGGGGGCCCACAACAATGGCAATGCAGACCAGCAATACAGGTACAATGGGTGCCGCTGCCGGCAGGGTCACGGAAACCAAGGCGCGCGCGGTGCGCGCATGTACAGGAAGGCCCCAGCCCTCTGCCAACAGGCTGGGCTGCCTGTGGCGGGAACACTCAGAACTCGTTCTCCAGCGCGTCGTACTTGAACAGGAAGTCCTGCTTCAGGCGGTAGCACCAGCCGCTGTGCTGGTCGTCGTGCACGATGTTGTAGTCAAAGTACACGTACGTGCCCTGCTCGTAGTCGTCGTTGGCGCTCTTGGGCTCCTCGTGTCGCTGCGCGCCGCGCCACCGTGAGCGGGTGCCAGCACAGGAAGAAAGAGAGCGCCGACCACACAGGGCACGGGCGGGGTGCGCAGTCCCAGAGCGTGCCTGGAACCAGGCGCAGTGCTGCTTGTGGAAGCGCCACGACTGCCGCTTGAGCTCGCGCGCCGCCAGGTACTGCACGCGCGGGGCACCCCTGAGCGCCGCGTCTGGCAGGGTGCGGCGTGGCGCGCGGGGCCCTGCACGCGCCTGCTGCAGCGAGCCGGGCTGGTAGTAGAACGCGAAGAACAGCGACTCGCAGTCCAGCTTCTCAAACAGCGCCGGGTTGTCCAGGATGGCCAGCTTGGCCGCGGGGTAGCTGTAGCTCGCCGGCGGGCCGCCCGGCAGGCCGCGCAGGCGCACCGGCAGCGTGGTCCACGTGCTGTCCGTGGCCTGCGGGAGCGAGCGACTGCGCGCGCGCGCCTGCACGCGCTCAGCGCAGGCGCGAGCAGGAGTCCCCCAGTGGGCACACGTGGCAGCGGGGCACACTTTGCGCAGGTCTGCAGCAGGTGCAGCTGCTCCTGCGGCCGCACGAGCGGCAGCGGCAGGCCGGCAAAGCCGGCGTCGGCGCGCGCGGCCGCGGCGTCCGCCGCGTGTGCCCCGCCCGGGCCCGCGTCCGCAGCCTTGGACTCGCCCACGGGCGCCTGCGGCAGGCTCACATGCTCATGCGCGCGCGCAGGCGCAGCCTGGCAGCGCAGCAGTGCATGGGCGCGGGGCCGCGCCTGGGCCTGCGGGCGCGCTTGGGGGGCGCGCTGCGCATCCTTGCCGGCCTGCGGCTCCTCCGCGGCCCGCCCGAGCGTGAAGCCCAGGTTGCCTGCCGCGGGGCGGGTGGTCAGGCGCCCCTGCCGATGCGCAACATGCAGGCATCCAAGCGCGAGCGAGACCGCCCGCACCTTGCGCAGAGGCGCCGGCCGCCGCCACCGAGAAGAGCTGCTTTTGCGCGGGCGCTGTCGCCGCCGCCGCGGGCGCCGCCGCCGGCTTCTGCGCGCCCGCCGCGCCACTGTACGCCTGCAGTGGCACCGCCCGCGCCTGCGCCCGCTTCTGCTGCTCTGCGCCGCCACGAGCCACCCGTGAGGCGGCGCATCGCCTGCACATGGGCTGCGCAGAGAAGCACCGCGCGCGCACCCCCGGCCGCCGGCTGCGCGCTGGCGCCGCTGCCCAGGCGCTGCTGCAGCGCGTCCTCCTGGGCCCCCAGCCACGCGCGCCTCGGTCAGCCCGCCAGCAGGCGCAGGGCGGGCCGGGGCAGGAGCTGCTGCGAGGGGCGGGGGCGCACGTCAGACATGGCAGACACCGGCGACCCGGGGTAGCCCGGCACGCCGCGCGCGCCGGCGGCGGCCTCCGCGAGCGGCGCAGCGTCGGTCCGCAGCGGCAGCGGCAGCGCGGCTGCGGCGGGTCCGCGGCCAGTCGGCGTCGGCGGGTCCTTGCCCGCCCTGGCCTGGTCGGACGACTTGCGCGGCGCCTTCTCCTGCTTCTCCGGCGACGTGTCGTCCTCCAGGATGACACTGCGCGCTCGCGCCAGACCTGAGCCCGGCGCCCACTCCACAGCACTTTGCATGACTGCCACTAGGGCGTCGCAGATCGGGGGCCGCACTGCAGGCCCGGCTGCGCCGCGAGCTGCTGCTTCACGGCGTTGGCGGCCGCGCGCTCGCGCTCGCGCTCCTTCTCCTTGTCCCGCTCCTTGTCCTTGGGGTCCTTGCCCTTGATGTGCGTCACCGCCGTCACCGGCAGCTGCGCCTGCGCCCGCCGACGCCGACGCTCGTTCAGTGCTCGCGTCCAGCCGCGTCCCGGTCGGGAGCGCTGCTGGCGCAGCATGCGCGGGGCGGCGCACCTCCAGGCCGTCCAGCTGCTCCACCAGGTCGGAGTAGATGTCGTCCGGGTTGTCAAACTCGTCAAACGCGTCCTCGTGGCGCTCCAGGTAGTCGTCGACCATCTCGCGCACCTCCTCGATCTCCTCTGGGTTCAGCGCCTGCGCAGCGCGCCGCCCGCGCGCTTGCAGCGCCACAGCAGCCAGGCGCGGCTGCCCACCAAAGGCGGGGGGTCAGCGCGCCTCGTTGTCCAGCAGGCGCATGATCTGCTCGAGCCGCGCGACGTGCGCCTTGTGCCGCATGGCGCTCTCCTCCAGGTGCGCCAGCCGCGGCGGCGGCTTGCCCTTCTTCTTGCCGTTCTGCAGGCGCTCAATCTCCGCGTCGTTGGCCTCTATCTGCGCCAGCCCACAGGGCGCGCGCGTCAGGCGGTGTGGCAGCCCACCGGCCGGGTGCGTGGGGCGGCCGCAGCAGCCCCACCTCCACGTTGAGGCTGTCTACAGTCGTGTTGATCCACTCGCGCGCCTCGTTGCGCGCCTTCTCGCGCGGGTCCACCTTGGTCGCCTGCCCCAGGCCCTCCTTGCTAAAAGCCTTGGTCTTCGTCTCCTTCTCGCAGACTTTGAAGCGCTCCATCTGCCGCTCCACGCGCTTCCTGGCCTCCACCAGCTCCGCCTTGTCCTTGATGTCGGTGCCCGAGATCCTGCGCGGGCGGAGCCGTCAGTGGGAAACAGGTATGCCCGCGGCGCACGCCGTCGCAGGCGCACCAAAGGAGCAGCAACAGAAGCAGGCACAGGCGGCCCCGCGCACCAGGTCTTGATCTGGTCGCGGTAGCGCTGCAGCTTTTTGATCTCCTTCTTCAGCTCCGCCTCGAACTTCTCCTTCTGCGCTGCATTGTCCGCGTCGTGCACCTGCGCCGGCCCGCACCTGACCTGCCGGCCCCCGGGCTATGCAGCCGTGGCCAGGCACGCCAGGCGAGCGCCCCGAACCAGTCGCGCGCGACGACTGCGCCCGCACCTTCTCCCAGACCTGGTCGAAGGTGTCGATGCCTTCGCTAATCCTCTTCAGTGTCCTGTCTATCTCAGTCTGCAGCTTTCTGTTGGCACCCATGCTTCCCGCACGGCTGGCGCCAGCCTCGCCTGCCTGCAAGCACACGGACCACGCGAGGACTAGGAGCTGGCGCCGATGTACCAGAGCTTAAAGCATTCCGACCTGAGAGCTGAGAGCTCTTCGCAGGCCCCTCCTCCTACAAACCCAGCCCACACTCCGACCCTGCTGATGGCGGGGCGATACAGCATTGAGTTTTCGAGCTAGAAAAGGGCATGGTCCAGAAGGAGTGGAAGCAGAGGTGTGCCGTGTCGCGGTGGGTGCACTGCTTAGGAAGGAAGGAGCGAGGGACACTCCGGCCTGGCGCTAAACCTGTCGCGACATTCTGGGGTGTGAGCTCTGGACCACCTGGCATACAGAAGCTTCCTTGCGCGACACTGTGAGGGTGTCCTTCTGCGCTATCAAGCTAACACGCCGCCAGCTCTGCTGTCACGTGTCCACATTCTGCTGTTCTATATCATGCTGACTGTGGCACGGTCGCATCCAGGCCCACCCCGCTGCCATGTGCCGGGGCTGTGTGGCGTTGGTGTCGGGGGGCAGGGCAGGCGTGGGTACAGGCTGAAACGGTGTCCGGCCAGCCCACTTCGCCTTGGCAATCCTTGACGCTTCAGTCTGCTGCTCTTGCGCCGGCGCCGGTCGCCAAACTTGGCCTCATCCTCAGTGAGGCTTGCGTGGGTCTGATCTAGACTGCCACCGTCGCGTTGTGGTCTCGCCGGAGGTGCATGTCGATGCAGGTTGTGCGCAGATTTGCAGTGTGTCAATTGTTGTGCGATGGAGTGCCTGTGCCCCGTGCTGCTCGCCCTAGAGCCTTTTCTTTTCCAACAGACACGTATATGACAAAGCGCGTGGTTGCCTCTTCTGTGGTGAGTCGCACGAGTGTGGGCTGCCGTGACTGGAGAGGCGCAGCGAGTGCTTTTGGTTGCCACCATAGTGGCGCTGGTGACGACAAGAGTTGGCTGCTGGCGTAAGCTCCAGACCCACACGCCTACGCCTGGCCGCGCTCTGGCGTTATCTCGCGCGGCAGGGTGCAGCTGACCACCGGCTCACCGCCGGCTGCACCGGCGCTGGTGGGCGCTGCTATATGCACAGGTGTTGCAACGCAGTGTGGTGCGCCTGGGTTCCCTGGGTGCAGGCATGGCTCGCGGCGCGGGTGTCCCCGCCGTTTGGTGTGCAGCCGTTTGCCAGAGCTCTTGCTGGCGGCCATCTAAAAGTCTTGCTGGCAGCCTTCCAGGCCCGCTGGTGCCACTGCGGTGTGGGATGTGCATGTGCATGTGCGGGGTGAACAGGGGTGGGCGTGGGTGCACTGATATGTACTAGCCACAAGCTTTGGGGGTTGCGGCTCGCGGTGATGTGAAGCATGGCGTCCTCACACAGGATGTGCACCTGACTGTTCTGCGAAATTGCTGTCGCTCCTTGCTTGCGCCAGCCTGCTGGTAGGTCTTCCGCAGCGTCCTGAACGCAGGCCGTGCCTGTTTGCATACCATGCCTGCATGCATGCAGGAAGTCACCTTGTGTGCAGCCTCGCCTGAACGGCCTGTGCATCACGCAGGTGCACCCACGCACCTCAAGCCCTGAATTATGGAGGGATGCGACTGTTGTAATCCATTCACCGCCAGTGCTGCTGCGAGACGGCCTGCTGCCTGGCTTTCCAGAGAACATGTGGACCTGGCCAGGCTCCGCCCCGCAAGTGAGTGCGGGTATCCGACACTTGGGGCTTTTTCCTCCACTAGCGTTCCACCCACGCGTGCAGCAGTGCGCTTGACGCTGCTGGCTGGTGCTTGGCTGGTGCTTGTCGACCCCATACGTCGCCCGCAGCTCCTTCCTTTGACACGCACAAACCGCATACGGTTGGGTAGAAGAAGGGCAACCGGCCATGTGGGGTCTGCTGCATGGCAGACTCTGCCAGAATGTGGTGACAAGCCAGTGCATGCAGCTGCTGAAGGTAGACATCTTGCAGCACCACGTGGTTGCCCCACACGGTAGGTCTGTCGTGTGATGTGTTGCAGCACGACTACGCACACTGCAATTTTTTCCGTGTGGGGCAAGTACACACAGTGCTGCGGGATGTCTCCATTTTCAGCAACTGCATGCGCACCTATGCAGCAACAATCTGGTAGTGCCTTTCATGCAGCAGAACAAGCTTTCACGCTTTCACGTGGCCGGCTGCCTCTTGTCTACCCGAGCGCATTCCGTTATATTCAATGTGTCGCGTTCCTTATCCCCTTGGTTTTTGCCATCCGCTCCGCTGTTTCCGCTGCGGGGTGCAGTCTTTCATCGTGCGGTTTTGTCCCCACCAGCGCACCCACCAGTTGCCCAGGATTCCCCATAGTGCTTGTGCAAGCAATCAAAAGGGTACGTGTGGCTGGTGACCGTGCGTCATGAAGTGCGCGGTCATCTGTGCTTGTGCCAAAGTAAGTCAGTGTTGCCGTGTGAAAGATGTGTGCGGGTTCTCGGCGCCGCCCCGCGCCTTCTCCTCCACTAGCACGGGGTTTCTATCCATCGGGTAAACCTCTCGACTCAGCACAACATGCAGGTTGTAGTAAGCCCACAAGGGGCGCGCAGCCATATTCCGGTGGTGCGTGGTACGGCAAAGGCAGCACGGCAACGCTAACTGTCGTGTATCTTCCCCAAGCTAATGCGGCTGTTAAAGCCGCTACAGCAGCCGCTCAGTTCCAATTGCTGCCTTCAGTACGTTCATGCGGGCGCAGAACATAATTGTACTTTGATCAAGGCCGGACAATGCATGTGTGCATGCTTTGCACTTGCCACCCGCCCACCATGCACGTGGGTGGGTGGTGGGTGGTATCACGCTGCGCCCATGTGCACGGCCAGCACTCGCTCCCATTTGTCTCATCCGAGCGCTCAGCAGCGAGCAGAACCATGCGCTGGAATATAACTCGTTTGCCAGCTGCGTGCGAGGCGCCTCATGCACGCCTGGCCAGGCTCCACCCCGCAAGTGAGTGCGGGTATCCGACACTTGGGGCTTTTTCTCCACTAGCGTTGATTTCTATCCACATGAAGAGCGCGGCGAGAGTGGCGCGCAGTGGATGGGCCAATGCCGGCGGGGCATTCCATGGGTGGGCCATGCCTTCTCGGCATGGGTGGCTGCTGGGTGCAAAGCACCGCCATTGGGGATGCTTGATGGTTTTACAGGACCTGCTGCGCGCACTGCTGCCGCGATTGTTGGGAAGTACACGGAGGAAGTACACGGAGCGCCCAGCCTCATGGGTTCGCTAGACAGGTGGTGTGGCGGCACATGCGACCCACATGTGCACTTGCACCCCTTGGCATTCTGTACATTGTTGCGCCTAGCTATCCCCGGGTGCATATGTCCGTGGGTGTCCGTGGGAGTTTCCACCCACCAAGCACCTCAGATTAGGTCCACAGCGCCTTCACTTGTTGTCACAGGTCATTGGCGTCTCTCACGGCCAGCTACTTCTCCATCGGTTGCAGGTCCTGCTGGAAGCGTTGTTGGTCCTGCTGGAAGCGTTGTTGTGAGCACAGAGGCCGCGCAGCTGCGGGACCTGGAGCCCCTTCCTGCCAAGTCATTTTCAGAAGCCGGCCTCACCGCGACCCTTGCGGACTATTGCAGCAACGCCCGGCTTTCACCCACCCCTGAGAGTCCCATGGGGCGTGGAGGCGCACCAACATTCGTCCCCAGAGCCCTTTCCAGCCAAGTAGGCAAATCTATCCACGCGGGAAAGCCTTTGCCGTAAATTGTGACGACAAGTGTAACAGCACGCTGATGTCCGCGTCTGGGCAAGTCTCTTTTACACTGTTGGACGCGGTGGTAAGCACTCACACTACTTCCTGATAGAGGAACAACCGTACACAAGCGTTTTGGGGCCATTCAGACATATGTCGTGCCCATGCGGAAAGCGAGGAGACCGTGGAGCGCGTCCAGTGATGCACACCCACATGTGAGTGCCCCGGCGCCCCTTTCATCCACGAACATGAACATTAGCAACCAGGGAAACTCAGGGAAACTCGTAGCTTGCCCCGTCTACCAACAAACTGTCTAATGTACACGAACAGCTGACCTTCCTTAGTCGTACATGCCAGTCACGGCGCCGTAAGGGACCTCAACATGCTGACCTGTGCGAGACCGCGGGTCCATGTCGTACTCCAGTGCTCCGCGCAGTGCGAGCGACAGGTAACCAGGTCCTTGCCCCGGCCGTGTCTCTGAGTTCATCAGGAACTTGATATCGTCCCATAGCACCACTGGCATCACCTGCACATGTTGCAACCACAACAGGGACTGTCAATTGCCTGTGCTCAGCACGGGCCAAGTGCATCCATTATGTGCGTGGCCACCCCATCATGCACCAATGCACGGTGTGTGTGCAAGGCACCTGTGTCGCTAGGCGCGCCCGTCCCGCCACAAGTGCAAGAGCAATGCTTGCGGTCTCTCGCACATCTCCACTGCGTGTGCTTCACGGGGTGGAAGATGCAGCAGCGCAACAATACATGCACGCCCGCATTCCCAATGACAAGTCGCACCTTGGTGGCGCTGCCGACGAGAAACACCTCCTTCGCGGCCTTGGCCTCCTTCAACGACAGGGGCCGCTGGCTGACCTTCTTGATGAAGTCCATGTCGCGGTTGGCCCACACCCCCGTATCGAAGGCCTTATACTGCGCAATGCACGGCGGCATTTGCGGTCAGGTCTGCTCCTGCGCAGCACTCACTACACCGATGCTGCGAGGCTGCGGAGAGGGCAGCCTGCCCCACCCGCTGCGAGCCCTGTCACAGCAAGGACGCCAGTCGGCCCACGACCCCTCCAAGAACAATCTACTCAAGAGACTGCACCCTGAATCATGTGTTGTGCTCTGGTGACGCCGCGGTCAGAAATAACAGTCGAATCATGCCTCAGGTCATGCGAAAGATGGTGAGATGTGTATGTTTTTCTCATCACACCGCCGCCAGCACAGAGCATGCCAGGGGCACACACACACTTCGCTTGTGCAACAAGGTGTGAGCGGCGGGACCGGCACCTCAGCAATGACCTGCATGAGGCGCCTGGCGGTGCAGCCAGCCAGCGATTGCTCAAAGGGCGGAATGACCACCTCGCCGTCATGCGTGATAACCCCCAGATTCATGGTCGTGCCCTCGGCCACAAAGCCAGCCTCGTCCACAAACACGGCCTGCGTTGTAGCCACTTGAGTGGCCGGGCGGCAGATTGGCCAGCGTGCAGTGCGCACACATGCACGGGAGGCCGCCAGACCGTGTTGTAGCCGCTGGCCTCGGCGTCCATGATCGCCAGCACGTTGGCCAGGTAGTTGTTGGACTTGAGCGTGGCAAAGTAGGGGTGCTTGATCGGCACGGAGGACGTCTTGATGCGCCAGCCGCGCATCTGCTCGTCGGGGTCCTCCTCCGTCTCGTAGGCCACGACATAGAAGCTGGGCGCGACGCACTCCCTGGGCGACAGGCCAAAGCCACCGCGCCCGGCGCCGAGCCAGTAGCGCACGAAGCCTGCAGCGACCGCGGTTGGCTTCCTGTGCTGTGGGGAACGTGAGGGCGCAGCTCTTGGGGCCTGTCGGCGCACCGGTCATCTTCTTGCCAGCTGCAGCTGTTTCCAGGATGGTGCGTCGGATCTGCGCTCCCGAGAATGGCAGCTTCAAGCCCGCCTTGCTCGCGCTGATGTAGAAGCGCGCCAAGTGCTCGTCCAGCTGATACAGGTAGCCCTGCGCGGCCGCACACGCCAGCGTCGGTGGCGTCGCTCTCTAGCTGCCCGGCCGGGCAGGCGCGCAGTCGCCCGCAAGCACACCCGTGTGCGAGTGGTGACCTGCGGAGCTGGGGGCCCGCCTCTGGCGGCGCACCTCGGATATGACCGCAGTGTCAAAGACACCATGGCCGCGGTGCACCAGGTGGTCGTCCATGTGCAGAACCATTAGCGCAGGGTCCGTCACGATGCCCTTGAGCTCAGAGGAGTAGAACGACAGGTACGTGCGGCTGTTCGGGTGACGGCCCGCCGCCAGCGCATCCATCACCTGCAGCCAGAAGCATGCTCTGGTAGGCCCACACCGACAGGTGTGCGCGGCCGTGGCAGCACCGGGGAGGCACCTGGTTTTTGGAGAGGAGGCGCGCGGGGTACGTGTAGTCATGCTGTGGGGCCCGCGTTGCCACCCGCGTTTCCTCGGCCGCGTCTGTGAACTGCAGGCTCTCTGTCGACCCACCGCGGGTGGCCTTGCACTGCCAGCTTAGCCTCGAGTGCCCAGTGGTGCTTGTTCCGAGCGAGCTGCTCTGGCGGCTGCATGGCTCGGCTGCACATTGCCGCCCTGCCACCGCCGGGGGCCGCAGCCAGACGCCCGCGTGTGCCATCAGACAGCAAGAGTGCAGCTCTGCCGGGTGCTTTGCTTATCAGACCAGAGGAGTCGACACTGTTGCATACCTATACCAAGCATGGGTAGATCGGGCCCATCAGGCGGCCCCCATAGGGGGCTCAGCATGACGCTCGAGTCCATCCTGAGCTTGCTCCAGGAGGAACGCATTTGCCACCCTCAAGCTCACGCCGCAGGGCGTACCAGTCCGCAGGCACGTAGAGGGTGCCATCGTGAGCAGATGCTTGTCGTTACGTGCGCTTCTTGTTTGTGACAGCCTTCCATCACTGAGGAGCATGGCGTTGCACCTTGCTTTGAATGATGAATGATATGAAGCAAAAACATGGTTGGTGTGCAGAAACGGTTCCAGAACCAGAGGCAAGGCGCACAGGCCTGAGCAAACATCCCTGGCTAGAAGGCGGCTGGCCACCGCAGCATACCGGGGAGCAGCATAAAGCATGTATGTATGCGTGAAAACAAGCGCGCGACCCGAACACACCCCGCCAAGGGGTGTGTTGTTGCCAGCAACCTACGCCTCCGGCCTAAGCCTGCCCCTCATCTGCGTCGTCAGGCCTGCGGAACAAGTCGCCCTTGTAGCCCAGCGACTTCAGAAGAGCCTGCGCCTCCTCCTGGGCCTGCCGCTCCTGCGCCGGGGCGCGCGCTCAAGGGCCCGCGCGGGCGCACGTGGCAGGCTGCGAGGGCAGCGCGTACCAGGGAGCTCAGCTGTTCCAGCTCGCTGCAGGCGCTCTGCACGGCACGCCCAAGCTGCGTGTTGGAGCTCAAGGAGTCGGTGGCGGCGCCGGGCACCTGCGCAAGCGGTCGCCACCTCCAGTAGATCCTGCAGCGGCCGCCGTGCGCCAGGAGAACAGGCGGCCGTTACTGAGGCCCGTACCTGGTAGTCGTCCTCCTCGACCAAGCCTTCAAAGTCGTCCTGCGGCCAAGGGTGCCAGCAGGGGCTCACGAAATGCAAGACGGCAGCACTTTGCAGCCATATCAGAAGCTACGACGTTGACTCCTGTGAGGACTCTCACCTCCAGGTCGTCTCCATGCAAAACCTCTGCACCATTGTCGCTCCTGGCGGTGCACGCCGTGCGCAGCGTGCTGCTAGGTCTTTGCGCCGCCAGTCGCTTTGCGCACTGTCGGCGCACGCGCTGTGGCGCTGTGCTTATGCAGTCTGGCGTTGCGCGGGGGATCCCAGGCCTGCATGCCGACACAGGCTTGCCTGCTGCTGACCAGCACAGTGCGCGGGGCATAGCTGCTGGCGAGCGCCGCCTGTGTTCGAAGAGTAGACTGACTGGCGCTGCACTCGAAAAGACGCGGGAGAGGTTCCTTGGAGCTCGGCATTGCAGGGTGCACATTGCAGGGTAGTTGCTCGTACATCGAACAAGGAGCTCGTAGACGGGACAGCACCGCAGGCATGACGATGCTTGCACTGCTCACGCGCGCTTCTCTGTTCACGTCAGTCACGCCCCATGCGCGCATGAGCGCGCCGGCAATGCCGAGTCCCTGGTTGCAGTGCAGCTCTTGCTCCACCAGTCTGCACATGTAGCCGCAGCTGGCAGCAGCCCAGCCTGAAGGGGGGCTCTGGACGGCCACCATCCTGGACTGGGAGGAGGTTACATGCCAAGCTCCAAGCTGCGCGCCGACTTGCTTGCCGTCGCCTTGGCAGGCAGAGTCGGGCCGTAGTGCCAATGCCGAGCGCAGCTGGGAACCGCGAGTCACGGTAGGCCGGGACTTGCTGTACAAGCTGCTGCTCTCGAGCGAGGAGCGACTGTCGTGCACTCAATCGCACGTGTCGCAGGCGGCTGAGGAGGGCGCCCGCAAGCTTGGACAGCTACTTGCTCGCCCCTGCACCACCTGCGCGAGCGCACGACCATGCGCCCAGCTTTGCGGCGCGACGGGGGCAGGGCGTGCAGAAGCCCGCGCGCACTGGGCGCCAGCGCACGCACACACCCGGTCGCGCCGTCCCTCGTGCGCCGCCGCGGGCGGCCTGTCAAGCGGAGTACGGGTCTGTGCTGACGAGAGCGCAAGCTGCCGCGCGCCAGCCGAGCGCGGCCGCGAACCTGCCTGGCCGGCGGAAGAGCGACAAGCGCGTGCCTGCCGGCACGCCTGCGCACGGCGCTGCAGAAGTGCGTGTCAAGCGGGAAAGCGCTTTGGCAGACGCGCGGAGGAGAGCGCCGGCAGAGGCACTGGGCCGCAAGGACGGCGCGCGGAGGCGTAAGCTGGCAGGCTTGCAGCTGTCTGTCGGCAGGCAGGCCTCCAAGCCGCGCCCGCCAGGCAGGCCGCTCGGTGCGGGCGCTGCACGGCGCAGGCGCGCCGCTGCAAGCGCTGCCTTTACGGACATGCGTGCCGGCTCTGCCGGCCCCGCCACGCCGCCGGCCACCAAGCGCAAGCGCCGGGCCGCCTGCCCTCCGGACGCCCTGAAGAGGCCTATCGCGGACACGGAGGCGCTGCCGTGCCACGCCAAGGAGGGCGCCCCTGGCGGGTCGCTGCGGGTGCTGCTGCGCCTGCCCAGCGGCAAGCGCGCGCGCATCGACCGCAACCCGCCGCTGCATGCGCCGCGAGAGGCCGATCACGCCATGCTGAGCGCTGCAAGTGGCCCGCCTCCTGCCGCCTGCTGTGCGCCGGAGCAGGCAGCTGGTGCCCGGAGCCCGTTGGCACCATGCGCGCGGGGTCTGCGCTCACCGGCAGTTGCGCGGGCGGAGGGTGCGGGCCAGCCGGACGCACCCTACCCTGACACGCCCATGGGCCGCGAGGCTGGCACCGCAGCGGCGCGGCAGGCCCGGCGGGCGGGCGCGCCATCAGAGCTGCAGCCGCACGGCGTGTTGGCGCCGGACTGCAGGAGCGCCGCGGCAGCCGCGGGCGGAGAGGGCGGGGGCCCAGCAGGCGCTGCGGCCGAGCGGGCGACCGGTGAGCCTGCGAGCGCGGTGGGGCCAGAGCAGGCTGCCGTGCGAGTCAGCAGCGCCGCGCGCACCGCACAGGCACCAGAGGCGGCACCGGGCGGGCAGGCCGATGCGGCGGCGGGCGGGCTTGTGCAGCAGCAAGTGAGCGGCATGCGCTGCGTGCACGAGGAGGCTTCAGCAAACCGAGGCGGCGATGCGCCTCTGGCCGATCCCACATGTCCAGTGAATGGCGCCGTCACTGCGCCTCCTGCCAAGGGGGCCGACCCGGCAGCCTGCACGGAGCGCGCACAAAGCCTGGCGGCTGATGCCGCAGCAGCGCGCGGGCCGCCGGGCGAGCTGGACGTGCCCGCGGCTGCCGGCTCTGCGCCACGTGCTGGACCGGGTGGCAGTGCCGGCGCTGCCGGTGCGGCGGGCAGCGCCGTGAGCGCATGCGCACGTGACACAGGCAGCGGCACGGCGCAGCACAGCACACGCTCGCCGACTGCCGGACCAGGTGGTGCCTCCGGCACTGCTACTGCAGTGGGCACTGGCGATGGTGGCCTCGCTGGTTGCGCTGGCAGCGGCACGGCGCACTTGTGCTCCAGCAAACGTTCCCATGTTATCGCACATCAAGCGGGCGCTGGTGCCAGAGTCAGCGGTCGTGCTGGTCGCACCAGGCAGCATGTGGCTGGAGGCTTGACTATGGGTGGCCCGTGAGCACCATGACAACCCACGGTGCACATCAAACAGTCACAATATGTGCGCATGCGCAGGGGGACAAGCGCTGGCGCTGTCGAGGCCGGAGACGTCAGCGGGATGCCCATCAATATCACAGTCACAGCGCGCATCCCCTGGAGGTGCACGGTCTGCCGCGCCGACCGCCCCCGAGGCTGCAGCAGCAGCTGGGCCCAGCATGCCGCCGCATGTTGGCAGCACCGCGCAGCACGAGCCGCCGCCGCCCGTGCAGGCGCGGCCGGTCGCGTGGGCGCAGGCGCCGCCGCTGCTGGCTGCCGGCCGGGCGGGGCGGGCCGGCACCGGGCGGGGGCGAGGGCGCGGCCGCGCCGTCAGCAGGGGGCATGCGCAGCTGGCGCAGCTGAACCAGCTCATAGGCAGCTCAGTGACAGAGCCCGCCGATGCAGCGCACCTGCAGCCAGCAGGGCAGCCCGCTTCGGAGGCTGGCGGGGCGGTGGACTGGCTCGCCCTGCGGGCGCGCGTCGCTGCAGCACCAGAGGCGCAGCGTGTGGCAGCGTGGCAGGCGGTGCAGCTGGCAGCGGTGCAGGAGACCGCGGCAGCCCTGGCAGCTGCACTGGCTGCGCCGGCGCCAGCCGCGTCCTGCGACACGGTGCGGCTGCGGGCAGTGCATATGGCCCTGGCGGACTTGCATTGTGTGCATGATCTCAGACGCATAGCACTTTGTTCCGCCCCAGAGTACGAGGCGCCGCTCACATGAGAGTGGCTGCATGCTGGATGAAGCGCATGTCGTCGCTCGGCGCGCGGCAGGACCGGGCGACAGCCGGCGTGTCGTACGTGCTCGCCAGCACGAGCACGCAGCGCGGGGTTGCGCCGGCCCAGGCGCCGCTGCCGCCGACCGTCATCCGGTTGCGGCCTGTGGATGTGCCGGCGGACGACGCTGCGGCGGTTGCTGCAGCCGTGCACAGAAGTGTGGACACAGCTCTGTACCAGGCACGCCTTGGTGCCAGGCTCGCATGCTTGTTTGCACGGCGGCCCGGCGTGCGCATCCCATCATGCCGCATGCCCGGGACTGAGAGCCAGCCGAGCGCCTCCGTCAACAGGCCTGTGTGCTTGCAGGCGGTGGCCGCGCTGGTGATGCCGCCGCGTGACGACGCTGTGAAGGCGTACCTGCTGGGCGGGCCTGGGCGCCGCGCGCTGGCGGAGGGCGCCGGCGGAGCATACACAACGCTGGGTGGCGTGCGCGCGTTGTTCCCGCTGCTCACCGACCGCGCCTTTGTCTGCCTGCACTACCGCCTGGGGCGCGACGGCGGCTTGGAACCCTGCGAGGCACCCGCGCCGACGCCGCCACTGCCGCCCGCGGACAGCGCGGCGGCAGGGGCGCTGGCCCGCGGGGGACTGGCGGCGCAGCTGGTCCAGGCACCGCATGCAGCAGCAGCGGCACCGGGCAGCACGCCCACTGCATGCAGCAGCCTCCTGCACGCCAGCCTGGGCTCGCCGACCGCGGAGGGTGCATGGCCGCCCGCAGACGCGACTCGGCCAGGGCCGCGCCCTGCAGTGGACGACAGCGACGTGCAGATCGCCATCCACGTGCGCAAGGGCGTCGGCGGGACCTGCCCCGCGCGCGCCGCCGCGCGCGGCTTGGGAGGCAAGGGACTGCTGGAGGCGCTGCTGGACCCCTGCCCCTACCTGCCCGCCGCACCGCTGGCGCAGGCGGGCGCTGCTGCAGGGGGCCTGCCGGGGGCGCCTGAGGCGCACGCGCCCCTGCCACGGCCGCCGCCAGGTCAGCACTCTCAGCCTGGGCCAGGTGAGCACGACGCTGCATCACCCGCCACAGACCTGCCTGGAGCTGTGCAGAGGCGACTCGCCGGCCAGCTTGTGCAACAGGCATGCGTCCGGGCCCGATTCAGTGCATGGCGCCCACGCAGCTGGATGCCGTCCAGACAGCGCATCGCATCCAGGGTGGTGCCCTGTGTGCACGCAGGCGGCGAGCCTCACCTGGGGCCACCAGTGCCCGGAGCTGGCGTGCTGGCAGAGGCAGCACAGGCGAGCTTGGCGTGCGTGCGCACGCCTGCCGCTGCACCGGCGGACGGCGGCCGTGGCGGCGGGCGCCACAGCTGCTGTGCATCTGAGTCCGGGTCCGGCCGCGGCCTGCAAACCCGCCTGGCATTCGACATGCGCGGCGCGGAGCGCGAGGGTGCAGCAGCGGGCCCGGGGATGGACGCGGCACTGTGCGGTGATGAAGAGGGCTTGGAGGACCTCCTGGCGGACCTCTGCGCCGCCCCGAGGCGCGCTCGCAATCGGCGTGTGTGTCGGACGTTGCCTGCTGCGCACACTGCTCAGAACATGGCACTTTTGCGCGCTCTGGCCACCGCACTGATCAAACTGTGCTGCCGGGGCAGCGCGACCGCGGAGGCTGCTGCCAGGGACAACAGTGGCGGTGCGGCCGTCGATCCGGCATGTGTGAGCAGCCACAGGCTGCGCCTGTACACGCGCTGCTGCCGCCTGGAGATGTACGTCGCGGAGCACAAGTGGGAGGCTGCGCCGATGTGCGCCCTGCCCCTCGGCCCTGCTTATGCTTTACACCACGAGTGTAGACTGTCGCAACCGAACCCTGCAAGTGTGCTGCGGCCAACAGGGTCCAGAGAGCGGCTCTTGCGGGCGTGGTGCGAGCGCTGGAGCAGCGCATGCAGGCCATCCTTGCAGGCGCCAGTCGCGCCGCGCTTGCCGCCTACATCAGGCGGCTCTCCGACTGTGTCGGGCCGCCGCCGCAGCTGCCCGCAGCTGCCCTAGCGGCGGCCCGATGTGGCGCCGGGGGGCCCGCCGCTGCCTGCGTGCGGGCACCCGCAGATGCCGCGGGGCACAGGCGCGGTGAGGCAGCGCCGTATCTAGCGGGTGGCGGCCCACGCCCGCTTCGGGCGCCGCGCGTGGTTGCAGTCAGGCTGGACGTGGGCAGCGGCAGCGGCGCTGAGCGCGTGCGTGTCACCCTCACCTCTGCATGCGGAGCAGCCGTGGCGTTCGCTGGCGACCAGCCCCTCGTGCAGCGCAGCGCAGCCCCGTGTGTTGCTGCTGCCAGCGCCCTGCCCCACGCCGCAGCTCCTGGCTGTGCAAAGGCCGAGCCGCCCGCGGTCCTGCCGGCCGGTCCGGCAGGCCATGTCCCTGCCTGCCCGCTGGAGCTGCGCACCTCAGTGCCTGCTGGCAAAGAGCATGGCGCCATGCCGAGCCAGATCAGCGTCCGGCGCTGCAGCTGGTCGCAGGCCGCAGGCGCAGCGGACCCGAGCGCACCGGCGCAGTATGCATCGAAGAGCGCAATGATGGAGCTGCTCGAGGACGGCCTGGATGACCCTGATGCCCCGCTCGCCGCGCGGCGGCCTGCCGAAGCCTTGCATGCGGACCCTCTGCCAGCCCAGCACATTGTTCAAGCGGCTGCACTGCGGCCGCTGCCGCCGCCGCCGCCGCCGCTGCCGCCTCTGCCAAGCAGCTGGCTGCTTGAGCACAACAAGCTGGCGGCTGCAAGGCACGGAGCGCTAACGCAGCCGCCTGCGCCTGTGCAGGCAGCGACACCAGAGAAGGTGCCGTGCTGCTTCCGCTGACCCAGCCCACAGCATAATAATGTCACGTGGCCTGACACGGTGGCCGTGTCGTTCAGGGGGTGGATTGCGGTGCGGCGGCACTGCAGCACATGCGGGACGCTGAGCACGCGCTGCCGGTGCGCATCGCCGGCGGGGAGCCGGAGATGCGCGCGCTGCCAGCGCGCCTGCCGCAGCGCGGCGCGGGGCCGCCGGCGCGAGCGCGCGCCGCCAGGCCGCTGCTGATGGGCTTCCTTGTGGACCGTCAGCGCCCGACGGCATGCGTGCGCCCGGCGCCCGTAGCCTGCAGGCCGGGCTTGCCAGTGGCCAGGGAGGGCGCAGCGCTGCGTGCGCCGCCCGCCGCGACGGGGAGCGGGGTGCTGGAGGCGGCAGGGTCGCAGGCTCTGCCTGTCAGCGCACGGCCTGCGCCAGCGCCAGCGCCGGTCACCACCTCGGCATCTGCTGAGCGTGCGCAGCCTGCGGCGCATGCCGCGGAGCGGCAGCCCTCAGACCCAGTCCCGCAGACAGGAGGTGCGCTGCCGGCGCTGCTGGCCCCGGCAGCGCATGATGCTGACATGCGAGCAGGGCCGCCCGGCGCATGCACAGAAGCACTGGCGCATCATGCAGCGGCAGCCAGGCATCCTTCCGGCGGGCGAGTGCGCGAGGCATGCAGCTCGGATGCGGCTGCGCAGCCTCCAGGCCCAGCTGCGCGGCCTGTCAGCACTGGCATACCCAGCGCGGCAGCCTCTCAGGGGATGCTCTGCGCGAGCCTCGTCGCACAGCCCTCTGCCCTGGAAGCCAGGGAGGCCACGGGCATGCCGGGAGGCGCGGCTGCGGCAGGCGCGCCTGGTGGCGCATGCCCGTCGGCCGGACAGCCTGGACACCCATCCGCTGCAGGGCTGCGGGTGTCCACGGCGCTTCAGGGGCTGGGCTCCAGCGCGGCTGCACATGCCCCTGCTGTTGCAGGCATGCCGGCACGGCCAGCCGACTCAGCGGCCCGGAGCTCTGTCTGCGCGCCGGTGGTGGGGGGCCTGGCGGAGGCCGCCGCTGCGGCAGGGCGCAGCCCTGCGGCAGCGCTGGCAGCTGCGGCCGCAGTGAGGGCCGGTGCAGAGGGTCTCAGGGCGGCCGCCGGGCCCTTTCCGTGGCCGACGTACTTCATTGGGACGCGCGACTCCTTCACGCACCGCCTCGTCCCGCTGCGCAGCCAGGTGGGTGTCGAGCCCGGCAGTGCATGATGCAGTTCATCCGCTCCCACGCGCAGCACCCAAGGGCAGGTGAGCGCCTGCCGGTAGGCCTGACGCGCCTGTGCGGCATGCGCACAGGTGACGCGCGGCGGACGTTCATACACGCGGACAGACTTCTTCTTCCGGCCTATGGATGCCCCAGACAACTACATGGCGGTACAGGCCCGACATCATGTTGCACCTGAAGGGAAAGCAAGTTTACTCGACGACACGCCTGCTCCATTTTGTGTGTGATTTCTTACCGTTCGTGCGTGCAGATTACAGAAGCCCTCGCATCCGGTGCGTCTGCAGCCGTTCCTCATGCTTGCTGACCACGAAGTGCATGCTGCGGCCACAGCTGTGTGCAATACGATGCGGGTTGCACTGAGAGTGTGGTCAGTGTACACAGTCTGTACAAGGCATGACATACGCTAATAGTGGTCCGGTCACCGTAGCTGGTGGTACGGCGGCTGCGAAAGGTTGGCAAATGCTCGCCATGCAGGCGGGCCGTCGGGTAGCGGAGCTGTAGCACCCAATGCTGCTAGCGCACGGGCAGCAGTGCAAGGCACCGCCGCCCCACTGGTAACAAGGCCTGAGCGTGCTGCGGCAGCAGCGGCGGTGCCAGCTGCGAAGGCGACAGATGCAGCGTGCACAGATGGCAGTGCAAGGCTGTGTGAACCGGCCACCAGCGGCGACGGGGCACCTCTACAAGGGGCGCTGGACTGTCACGGTAGCGCAGAGGCCGCGCGCACAGCTGGCTTGAGTCCCGGTGTGCAAGGCATGTCAAGCAGAGGCGGGGACAAGCTGGCGCTGCTTCCCGTGGGCATCACCACATACACAGAGGCACGCACCTAAGAGCAACTGCTTGCTTTTATGTCACAGGCTCATCTTGTACCAGCATGGAGCTGCGATGTATCGTTTGAATGACCTGCTTGTCGGAGCCTGGAACCCTCTGCTGTGAGGCTGATGTATGACAGAAGCCGCTGTGCCGCCTGGCCTGCAGATCTTTTCAGACGCGGAGCTGGCCGCGATGGAGGCGGGCGCGGACGGCGTGGACGCGCGCGCGCGTGCCGGGTGCCTGCCGCAGGCCTGCTTCCAGACAACGCTTGCGCGCGGCGGCGGCCTCAAGCGCACCAAGCTCTTCTTCGGCGCCCGCTGTGCGCCCGGCGGTTATGCACATGGTTTGCACATGGTAGCATGACCACCCAACAAGTACATTGCCTACCCCGTGCCATGCGTGTCTGCTGCAAACTGGCGTGCAGGTGGCAAGCAAGGCATCGCGTGCCTTGCGACATGGCTGTTCGTGCATGCAGATCTTTGGACGCATGAGCAGATGTCCGCGCCTGAGGCGCGCCGTGCGCATGGCGTGCGCGCCGACGTCCCGGCGCCACCCACCTGGATGAAGGTGCGCGGCACCCATCTCTGCTGGGAGCAAGGCACTTGTTCGGGAGCACCTGTGCGGTGGCGGGACAGCGCCGGGGGTGGTGGAGCCCGTGTGATGCCACATGCCAGGCTCTGTGTAAAGTGGACGGGCAGTGCACGTGCGCGCGCAGGAGCTGGTCGAGAGCCCGCTGATGCATGCAGGCATCGTTCCCGCTGGCTTTGTCGACTCGTATGCGCTCAACCTGTACCATGACGGCAGGTTAGCCCAGCCGTCATAAAAGATACACAGAGATAGCTGCCTGCCATGTGGGTGGAAACCGAGGCGACTCGCATTTTATAGTCGTCTTCATGGGCACTGTGCTGACCCGCGGTGCCACTGCAGCGAGGGCATTCAGAGTCACTACGATGACGCCGGCCGCTTCGACCGGCCAATCTACTCGCTGCGCCTCTTCTCCGACTCCCGCCTGTCGTTTGGCACCACGCTGTATGGGTACGGCTGCCAGGGCGCCTGCTATCCACGCGCTCTGCTGGTGTGCTTGGCACGTGCTGCGCTGCATCAGCGCAAGGATGACCCTCGACGCGCGAGGTGGCCCTGTCCGACAGTGCTCGTGCACCAGGTACACCAATGGCGCATTCTATGTCGACATGCCACGCGGCTGCATCACCGTGATGCACTCCGGGGGCTACGCCGCTGCCGGCCTGAAGCACTGTGTGCGGCCCGTTGACATGGCCGGTGAGCCCCCGACCTACGGGGGCTCAAAACAATATACGTCCAGAGAAGTATGCGGTGGTGGGTGGAGTGGGTGGAAGTGGGTGGAGTGGGTGAGTTGGTAGAAAGCGCACGTGACATCACATGCGAGCCCCGCTTGGCGTGCAGGCAAGAGCGCGGGCCTGATCATGCGGCGCATCCGGCCCGGATGCATGGCGGAAGCACGCGCGCTGCTCATGGAGCAGGCCCTGGCGGCCATGGCAGCGCTGTCGCTCGATGCAGCGCCCGACGCGCCGCCTCCTCCTGCTGCACCAAAGCCTGCTGCCGCGCCTGCTGCGGCCGGGCCCAGCCCGGCGCTCGCCCGCCTCACGCCCTCCACGTGCGCCGCTCCCACCAGGAGTGCACCCATGCGCATGTGCTGTGTGCCTTGTGCCTAGACCAGGCAGGTAGCGTCACGCGCAGGATGTCATGCTGTGTGTTGCGCACTGGCAGGTCTGCCGCGGCTGGCCTGCTGGAGCGGCAGTGCTGGCGCGTGCTCAACAGGTGCATCCGGCAGGTCGGTGCCCGCGCGCCCTGATCATAGTGTGACGCGTGCCATGTCTCTAGCTCTTGCACACACAGCAGGCATGGCTGGTCGGCACTCACAGCATGCTAACCAGCCTGATGACCCCTAGAAGTTCTTGTGCGCTGCAGGTGGAGAGGCAGAGCCAGGCAGAGGAGCGCCACAGGCGAGCGGCTGCGCAGCAGCACGCAAAGCGCCCGCCCTCAGGCCAGCCCGGCAATACGCTGCGCGCGTCCAAGAAAAGGCCGCTGGCGCGCGTGCTGAAGGCGCAGACGCCGCAGCTCCTCCTGCTCGCACGGCGCCTGCACGAGGATCAGCCGGGTGCACGCGCCGGCGGCGCCGCTGCCCGGCAGCCGCTGCTGCAGCTGGTGCAGGCTCTCCGCCAGGCGGTGCCCTGCTCGGCTGCAGCCCCGGGCGGCGCGGCGGCGCCCACGCCTGTAGGGGGGCAGACCGGGGTCGAGGACACGTCCCAGCGCGCGCTGCAGCAGCTAGTGGCCGGGCTGCACATGTCGCCAGGTGCGGGCAGGCCCGTGCTGCAGAGCGCGCGGGTCGCGGCAGCCTTCACGGCCGCCCGCGATCCCTTTGCGCCCCGGCCGCTTGCCGCTGCGGCCAAGACGGCGGACGGCTGCCCAGCGGGGCCGAGCGTGTCCTCCTTTGGGCCTCCCGCTGCTGCTGCCAGGCCCGCAGGGCATGCGCGCCTCAGCGCGGCGCCGGCGCTGGCATGCGCTGTGTGCGAGCGGGGCATTGCGGCTGTGGGCGTGGACGGGGCCTGGGCGTGCAGCGGCGGCTGCCGCCGGGCGTGCCACGGGTCCTGCGCGGCGCCTGTACCTTCACAATTGGCGCCTCTGTGCGCGGAGTGCGCACATGGCAGGCGTGCACCGCCGCTCACCGCCCCCAACACATGGTTGCTGGCGTAGGTCGCACACGTCGTGCCAGTTGCTTGCTGGCAATGCGCGCATGCTTGCCCTTGATCGGCAGGAGCACTGAGCGTGCGCGAGCGTGCATGCGCCAGGCACGCATGCCTGCGCTGCGGCCAGTCCAGCACCGCCGCAGGCGCAGCCGGCGCGATCGCAAAGTGCTCGATGAAGTGCTGCGGGCGCTGGTACCATGAGGCGTGCGCGGTGGCCTGCCCGCTCACGCGCTGGGGCGCCGGCCGGCGCAGCTTCCGCTGCGCGCACCACTACTGCTGCCACTGCGGGCTTTCGGGGGACTCCGTGGCGATGATGCAGTGCAACCGCTGTCCTGTCGCGTACCACGTCAGGCGCGCCGCCTGCCTGGCCAGCGCTGAGTGTCTGTGCGTCGGGTACGGACACCTCAGTGCCGCACCTACCGAGCAAAAGTCTGTGGCGCAGGTGCAAACCGTCAGAGGCCATCATACTGAGCAGGAAGCTCATCGTCTGCCCTCGACATTAGCAACGAGCCTGTTCAGCGACTGTGTCTGAAGCAGTGTCTCCTGGGAAGTGCAAAACATGGTGGGCTCAAATTAGAACGAGCCACACGTTACAAGTCTGTGCTGTATGGCAGCATCTACGAGAACGTGTAATGTACACAGGCAGCCTGCTTCCGAGCAAGACTTGCACCCCAAGGAGCAAGACTCCACCCCGAAGAAACGATGCTGTCGACGGGCCAACCGAACAGACCGTACATGTCCCATGCAGTGAACAGCGCATATGATTAGAGGTACTGGGCAGACTTTGGCTGCGTCTGCCCCAGGATAGCAGCATTGTCCAGGTCCTTCTTCTGCACCTGGTCCAAGCACAGAGCGGCACCGTCACCAGCGCGCGACGTACTCGCCAGGCTGGTACACAGGCATGCATCGCAGGCAGAACAGACGCACAGAGACAGGCACACAGACAGACAGGTCAACAGTTGCAGGGGGGCGCACAAGCAGCCCCTTGCCGGCTTTGTTGGCCAGGTCCTCGGGCAGGGCGACATGGCGCTGAACCAGCGCCGCGCCCTGCAGCCGCTGCGCTCCCGAGAAGCGCTCGTACCTGCGAGGCAGGCAGGAGCAAGGCTGGACAGTGAGCGAGGCGCTCGGCACCTGCAGCTCGTGCAGTGCCATGCGGCGCACCGGATGTTGCCATAGTTCTCGACATTGATGACCAGCCCAAAGCGCGGTCGTTTGCTGGTGTAGTCCCAGCCTGCAGACGCGCAAACGCATACTGAAGGACTCCTCAGGTCAGTCTGCAGGCAACGCGCAGTGCTTGAGAACACAGCGGTTGACACATCTAAACAGCAAACTCAGACACCTGACGGCTGGAGGGTACCCTCAGCCTCACATGGCACCCCCGTGCCGCACCCGCATTAGCGGCCACCGTGAAGCTAGGCTGCCACCAGGCCTTGAACGCCAGCGCCGCCACCATAGCGTCGGTGCCCACCAGCACCTTTGCCAGCCAGTTCTTGTTGACCTGCTTGCACCACACACGCCATCGCATGTCGCGGCTGAAGCATGCATGTGAGAAGCAGCCTGCACACTTGATGCAGTGACCGCTGCCGCAGATGCCGCTTCCCGCGGCCGCCCACCTGCCACGAAGCTCCCAGCCGCAGCGACGGCTCCGCTGCCTCCCCGGAAGCTGCCCTGGCCCCGACGCCATCGCCGCCCGCGCCGCCGGCCTTCCTCAGCTGCGTGACGACCTAGTGGGGCGCGCCGACCGGGCGTTAGCGGTGCCGAATTGAGGCGATCAGTCGCTGAGGCCACTTGCTGAGATCATGCGACACTAACACCTTCAAACGGATAACAAAAGAAAATCGCCCTGACCTCGCTCGTTCACGGCGCTGCCAAACGCACACGCGCCTGCAGGCCGATGTTGATGTAATTCGTGATGCCCACGACGCTCTCGTCCTCCAGCGGGTTTCTGCACAGGCGCTGCGCGGCCTGCGCAAAACACGCCGCGCATCGGTGGATGCCGTGCAGCGCATGGGTGGCGCCACAAAGCATCGGAGCGGGGCGTGCCATGTGGTAGTAGAAGGACAGCACGAGTCGCTGCTGCTCCTTGAGCTCCAGCGCCGTGGTGAACGCGCCCCGCCCTGCATGCGGGCAACATGCGCCAGCTGACCTGCTGCATGTGGGGACGGTGCGGGTGCAGCCTGTCGCATCCGTTGCGGCAAAGAAGCGCATCGGGACTGGGACGCAGATGCCGCTCGCAAGCTGGGTGCGGGGCGCGTCGCAGGCAGCACCTGGAGTCGAAGAGGCCGGCGAATACGCGATGGCGAGGCTGCTCGCGCCCCGCAGCTCGGTCCACAGCCGCCAGGGGTCCGTGCCGATCAGCGCGGCTGGATTGCCCAGGCACCCGTTCGCGCCAGGCCGCACCTGGCAGCCTGCCATCATGGCTCCATGCCGCCCCACCTGGACCCAGGTCATGCAGCTGTCACCGCCGCAAACTCGGCACTGGAGCAAGCGGGCCTCCTATCACAACATGGCAAGGCATGCGAGGTAGCCGCACGCCGGCAGTATTCCAGGCAATGCGTCGCCATAGGACGGTGCGCCACCATCGCGACGCAGAGGTACAGGTGCAGCTGTCAGTCAAAAATGCCAAGTGCGGCGCGCCATCCAGAGGTTGCTGACGTGACCGTCCAGCGGGCTGGCAACCGCGCCAGCCGAGAACGCCGGAGAGCTGTAGCGCACGCCCGCACAGACATCCACAGCGCGCAGCGGCGCCCGGGCGCCGTCGCCGCCACCACCGTTGCCCAGCGGCGTGTCCTTTGCGGCCTGCCACTGCTTTGTCTCATAGACCTCTGCATCGGCCAAGGGCAGCTCTGCAAACGCCCCAAAGCCCGAGTCTGGGTCGAAGTAGCACCCACGTAGGCGCGCGCCGCTGCCCTGCGCAGGCCCCCAGTCGGTTCAACACTGCTGGCGGCATGCTACCAGACTGTGCCAGACCTACAGAACTTCATGTTTTACTGAGCTGGGCCGGACGCAAACACGCGCCTGCGCGGCGGCCCTCACGTCGAAGAAGCTCAGGGGGTCCACTGGAGAGGCCTGGAAGCGTATCGTGGCTGTGCCTGCGGCCCGCCCCGGCACCTGGGTGTTGGCGCGCAGGGCCAAGCTCGGGCGGCACGCTTGCTGCAGGGCCAGAGTCGGTGGCACGCTTGCTGCGCCTGTACAGGGCACCTGTGGAATGGTCCCCCAGGTGTTCGGGCTCGATGTCGGTGCGCAGCCGCGCTGTGACGGACAAGCGCGGGTCCTCGGAGGGCGAGAAGTGCAGCAAGCTGCGACCGCCCGGGCGCATGTAGTCATTGAAGAGCCACCTGAGCTGCGCCTTGCAGAACAGGAAGTCGTAGGAGGACTTTGCCATCCTTGACCGCCCCTGCTGGCCAGGCACCCGCCGCCATGAGCGTGTGAAAGTTTGTGGCGGATGAGACAGAGCGGAAGATAAGGACGCCAATCCCTCGCCCGACCTTGTGGTCGCGCTCAAAGAGCGGTGGCACCAGCACCACCTCGTTGACCTCCGGCTGCGACAGGATCTGCCCCATTGCCCTACGCAACACCGGGCGCCTGTCTCGCTTGTTTGCAGCTCGGAACAAGGGCTTCCTCTGCAGGAAGCGCCGGAGAGGCAGCCGACTTGTAGAAGTAGTTTCACCTCAGGCTGCTTGACTAGCAGTCAGCTCGTGCTACTGGCCATCTTGAGCTACATGCAGTGCTAGCTATTGGGGACATGCAGCCGCGCATCAGCTGGGCCATTACCGGCACCGGCATGCCAGTATGCGCATACTTGGGCTCCAGTAGCAGAACCAGATAAAAACAGAAACACACCGCCTGCGCACACAGACGACCGCAATGCATAGGCCAGCAAGAAAGCTCTGGCTTCCCCCGCAGGCAGCGGCCGCCCTGGGCACAGGCAGCGCGCAAGAGGATGTTGCAAAGGTAGGTGGTGTCGCTGCTTCGCCTTCATGCGCCGCTTTACATATGCTGCCTGGGCACACTAGCGTGCTGTGCCAGGCAAGGTGCGCGCTCGTCTGACGATGCTTGACGACCAAACAGGAACCGCGTACCGGCCAGACCACCGGCGATGCGGACACCGACTTGGACGCCCTGACCCGGCAGTATGAGGCCGAGGCAGCGGCCGCCAAGGCCAAGGCAGTTGGCGGCGCGCGGCGTCTCGTCAGCGAGCAGCGGGGCATGGAGGAGCGCCGCGCCGACGCGCTGGCCACGCCCCTGGCCTCTGACACCAGGTGCGCTTGAGCTGAGGCAGGCTCGGCCGTGCTCCAGCCGCTGGCTCGTACGTGCGGGGCGGGCACCTGCCTCGTGCGTCTGCTCACCCGCTGCGTTGTCCAGGGGATTTCAGATGCTTGCCGCGATGGGCTATCAGCCGGGCAAGGGCCTCGGCAAGAGCGCAGAAGGCCGGGCCACACCGCTGGACGTGAACCTGAAGGCTGGCCGCACTGGGCTGGGCGTCGACGAGGCCAAGCGGCGCCGCGCGGTGGCTGCCCAGCAGGAGCGACAGGAGCGCGGTGAGTCGGGTGGCTCCTGCCCGCCGAGCCTCGATGTCTTGCCTGCACACCTTGGCCAAGCCCCAGGAAGGACATCCTCCTGCGGGCTGTCCCACTGCTGTCACGGCGACAGTGCATGCGCAGAGGCCAAACGGCATCGGGGCCACGAGGACATGCGCTCCAGCTTCCTGCACGGCCGCGCGGCGTCCTTTGCGCAGCGCCGAGCCGCGGAGCAGCTCGCGAAAGCGCGTGCGGTGCGCCTGCGCTGCCTGCTATGCATGCCTGCACGCTCACTGGCAGGCAGGGTGTGGCTTGTGACCAGAATCGCATGCGAGGTCACACGCACACCCGCGTGCGCGCTACCTACAGGTTCGGCTGCACCACAGCGCTGCATGCGCGCAGGTGTGCGAGACCCTGGACCGCAGGGCTGGCCTGCAGGAGAGCCACATGTGGGAGCCGCCGCCGCCTCCCGAAGGAGAGGAGGCTGCAGGGGATGCGGACGGCGACAGCAAACCGCAGGCTGGGGCCGCCTGGGAGGAGCTGCCCGCGGAGCAGCGCCTGGGCGAGGTGCTGGAGCACCTGCGGCGGCGGCACGCCTACTGCCTCTTCTGCGGCTGCCAGGTCGGCCAAGCCCCGTGCTCAATGCTGCTGCCATGCAGCGCTTGTGTTGTTTGCCACATTGCAGATGACGCACGCACCGAAATATAATGCTGCACCGTGTGCCCGTGCGCAGTATCGAGACGAGGACGACTTGGCAGAGGCGTGTCCTGGAAAGTGGGACGACGACCATTGAGAGCCATCATGGCAGTGTAACTGTAACATGTAGCGGCACAGCACTGTCTTCAGTACAGCAATGCCAGAGAAGATGATCTCTAGTCTACAGCCACGGAAAGCAAGTCATACTGTCTGTCGTGCGCCTATCCGCATGGTACCTCCCACGACACAGCAGACACACAGACGCAGTGTCGGGCACAAAGCTGACGTCCCTGACTAACTGTTGGAGACTTGATCACACGCCATATGGGAAGCACTGCTCGGCCACCCCTCGCACGCGCCACGGCGGTCGGTACACTGCAAAGCTGCATTGACGACAGCTCCGCCATGCGCGCATCAGACCAGCGCAGGAGCGGCGGGCCGGCGCGCAAGGCCGCGGGCCTGCAGGCGCGCGGCCACCTCCTCCAGCTGCCCGGGCTGGAAGCGCACGCGCAGCGCGGGCTGCCGGGAGTACGCCATGCTCGCCAGGTCGCGCAGCGGCAGGGCGTGCGTGGCCACCGGCGGCTCGCTGGTGCTGCGGTGCACCCGCACCGCTGCGCCGGCTGCTCAGCAGCAAGCGGGGCAAGCGCCGGCTCAGATGGGCGGCGTGCAGGCGGCGTGGCCGGGCGCGCGTGCTTGAGCAGCTCGCTGCGCAAGCGCGCCACCTCCGCGTCCCGCGCCCTGCAGGCACCGCGGCGCGTCCCTGAGCCGAGGCCTCGGGCAGCTGCCGGGGCGTCACGGCCCCCATGATCACAACACAGTGCTGGCTGCACAGCCAGCTGCCAGTAGAGCTCTGCACACGCACCTGAGCTCCGCTCGCAGGCGCTGCAGCTCGGCATCCTGGGCGGCAGCGGGCGCGGCTGCCGCCCCCCCTGGTCGCCGGTGGTCGCCGCCACTGCTCGCTGGCCGCGCGCCAGCCGCCTGCACCGCACTGCCGTCACGCGAGGGCGGCTGCTTCTCCTGTGCCGCTGCAGCCGCAGCAGCTGGCGCGACCGGCGAGGCGGCCGCCGCAGCGCTGGCAGGTGACAACGCCCGCCGCTGCTCGGCCGCTGCGGGTGCGCCGGCCTGCCGCATGTCCGACACAGCAGCGGCCGCCCTACGGCCGCCGCTGCGAGCCCAGGCAGCGCCCCCCGGCGCAGGCCTCGGCGGGGAGCGGCCTGCGGACCCTCCCCAGGCCGACGGCTGCCGGGGCGCGGCTTCGGGAGCAGGCGCCATCTCAGCCGAGGCAGGCGCCCCCACCAGCAGGCTGGCGTCTGCGCCAAACGCCTGCCACCCAGGCGGCGGGGTCGCCGGGTCTGCCTCGGGCGGAGCAGCCGGCTGCTCGTATGGCGAGCCGCCCGCCACCCGCGCGCTGCCGGCATGCTTGCCCAGGCCGGGAGCGGCCCACCCGGCGGCCGCAGCGTCGCTGCGAGCTGGCACGCTGGACGGCCTGGAGCGCGCCGTCGACGCCGGCTTCGCGCCCGATGAGCCCGCGCCTCTGCACGCCGCCGCCCTCGCGGGCACCCCCGCCGGCGCCGTGGCTGCGGGGGTGCCTGCTGCCGGCTCGGACGGCTCGTGCCAGGAGAGCAGGTCGATCAGCGGCGCCGGCCCCCGCACCAGCCAGTCGGGCACAGCCACGCCGTCGGCCGGGGGCGTCGCATCCGCGCGCGCTCGCGCATCCGTGCCTGACGAGGCCGGCGCTGCTGCGGCCGGGCGGGACGTGGCCTCTGGGCTGCCGGAGCTCTCCGCATGCATCGCCGGCCGCAACGGCGCCTGGCCCGGCAGGCTGCTCTCCAGCGGGCTGTACCACTGCGAGTGCTGCTCGGGCCGGTACGGGGCGCCCGCCGCTGCCTGCGCAGGCGGCGTGCGCCCCGCGCCCGCCCCCGCGCCGGGCGCCTCGGGCGCGGTTGTGGACTGCCGGGCGGCCTCGCCGCGCGCCTGCGCCTGCTGCCACAGGCGCAGCGCTGCGTTGAGCGCGTCGTTGGCGTCCAGCAGCGCGGCCAGCGCGTCGTCGGTGACCTCCTCTGCCACGCATGCCTGCGCGGGCGGCGCAGTGCGGGCTTCAACCCGCAGACCCGTATCCTTGTGCAAAAAGATTCGATGCAATTGCAGCCGTGAGCGGCCCAGCAACAAAACACTAGGACAGTAGCCCGGGTGTGGCCAACCGCACGTCCGTCACCGAGCCAAGCGCACCCGTATCTCCTGTCGCCACTCGCGGCAGCAGTCCGCCCACCCTGCCGCCTCGGCTGTCTGGCCGCGCTCCAGGCACTGCGTGAGCCTCGCCGCGCCCGCGCGCATCTCTGCCGCCCGCCCGCCCGGCTGCGCGCGGACCAGGATCATGGGAGCGAGACCGACAAGCGCTGCATGCACACCCTGCCTAATACGCGGCACTAGATGTCTGCACCAACAGAGCGGGGCGCGTCGAGAGCCGCATGTGGCACCTGCGCATGCACGCTGCTGCCATTGCCGGTCGAGGACGCCTCGCTGGCCGCGCGTGGGGCGTGCGGCGGCGCACTGTGCCAGCGCCTGCCGCCGTCCGCAGACTCCGCACGCTCCGCCTGCCGGCCTGCGGAGCAGTGCGCGCACATCGCACGGTGGTCGAGGCCCGGCCGGTTCAGCAACTAGCCCATGCTGTTGGGCTCCGTGCACAAAATGTGGCGTGACGCGTAGGCGCCAAGTGAAACGCACACACTTGCGGCGCACCTGCACCAGCTGGCGCCGCAAAGGCTGCAAGGAAGTCTGTGCCGCGCTGCAGGCCGATCATGGGTATCTCCTGCTCCACGATCTCTCTCATCTGGTACGCAAAGTGGGTGGGCGGCGGCACGGCGCCCTCCTCCCGGGCCTGCAGCGCGCGGCAGGCGCTGTACGCGGCCGCGCCGAGCTCCTCGCCCCTGTCACGCCAGGCAGCGAGTACAGAAGACGTGCAGTAGCAAATCAGACAACCTGGGACTGCTGCACGCCGCGGGCCGCACTTGAACATCAGCTGCCAGTTGGACAGGGTCTGTGCTGCCGCAAGCGCCACCGGCGAAGCATCTCCCGAGGCCAGGCCGGAGAGTAGGCGCATCCACCCCTTGGTCGCCAGCTGCGCCCGCACCTCGCGGTTCGTGTTAATTGCAACAGAGTCGACCGCCTGCGACGCGGCAACCCCTGTCAGACGCTGCACAGCTGCTCGACTGCGACGCGAGTCCGAACAAGCAGTGCCGCAAGGCGCACACCGTGAGCGTAACGAGCACAGTCCGGGCGTCAGCAGAGCGCAGAGCGCCCTTCAGCGCGCTCTTCGTCTCGGGCAGCACGGCCTGTGTGTGCTGACAGAGAGCTACCAAGCGCTCCACCCACTGCCAGTCCACACCCTCGGGCTCCGCGCTGCCAGACATGTCCGTGCTGTGCGCAGGACACAGGCGGGCATCGGCAAGGTGCCCTTGCCGGAGGACTTGCGCGAGCTCAGCGGCTGCAGAAGTCATGCCGGACGGTATGGGAAGGCAGGTGCTGAGCAGGTTCTGAGTCGCACCAAACTATGGAGCCAGGTGGCGCACGGACTCGGCTTGTTTGCAATGGAAGCCCTGCTGTTCGCGGCTGCGCTACAAAGGATGACCTGTGCAGCGACCTTGACTTGGTTCACGGCTTCCATGTTTTAACAGCGACATAGAGCATACGCACTGCACCTTGCGCTGGGCCTTCACATACGACACTTTGCGGCTCTACAACACTGCTATTCAGGCGCTGACGCACGCGAGAACTATTTTCGCGCACTCAGCTAGCTGACTGATGATCATATGAGCAGGTTTGACAGCTGACTTTGCAAGCGCTTCCTCACAGGCTCGAGCCTGCATGCTCAGCTCAGCGCAGGCTGTCAGAGACGGCGCCGCTTGTGTGCCGTGTGCTGCTTGCGCCCCCAGGCGGCCTATGCTGAGCGGCAGGGGGCTGCATGGCCACAGAGCCAGAGCGCCCCGGTGAGAATACCTCGGAAGAAAACGACGAGGACTTCGACTCCGACGCAGCGCTTGCTAGCGCAGCCGGGGAGAGCAGCGGCAGCGATGCTGATGATGAGGCGCGGGGCCCGGGCGGCTCCGCGGCAAAGCAGGCTGCGCCTGCACGGTCGGCCGCCAGTCCGCACATCGGGAGCAGCCCAGAGCTGTGGGGTATGGCAAACAGGCCCTGCTGGTGGTCACTCCACTGTCAATGCACCATGTTTGCAACAAAGTGGTGCTGCCGCAGACCTGGAGGAGCTTGAAGCCATCGACGACTCCGTCCTGGACCTGGCCGACCTGGAGGAGTTTGCGGTGAGCAGCCCCGCTCATAGACACTGCGCTGTCGCAGTGTCTTGGGAGGGCCTGTGCGCAGCACTCGCTGCCGTGCGCACGCGAACGAGGCCGCTGCGGCTTTCGCTGGCCGCAGCGCGGCCGCCCAGCGTGGAGCTCTTGAGCTTAACCGCTCCACCTTTGCGGCAGTTCGACGAGGAGGACGACGAGGACGAGGGCGGCAGAGACGACGACGCTGAGGATGTCCCGGAGGGCGCGGGCGGCGCCGGAGCCAAGCCAGGCCTGCTGGGCGCGGCGGGCGCCGGCAGCGCGCAACCTGGCTTGCCCGCCGCGCAGGCGCCCGACCAGCGGGCTCCTGGCCCGCAGCCTGCGCTTGGCGCGGGGCATGTAGCTTCCGGCGCCGCGGCGCTGGCGGAAGTGGACGCGGGCATGGCGGGCGGCAGCACCGCGGGCGGCGGCGGCGAGGATGCGCCCATCTGGAGCCGCACGCGCGCGCGCCAGCCGCTGGGGCATGTGAGCCTGGAGGCGCTGGAGGCGCTGCTGGGCGAGTGCGACGACGAGGAGCTCTGGCCCGCGCTAGGCGACGAGGGCGCCGCCTACCGCGACTTCCTGGCGGCGCGCCCCCTGCGTCGCGCGCAGAGGCGCCTGGCTGCGCTGGAGAGGCGCCCGCCAGCGGCCATGTGCATCACACGTTGGACCTGTGAGCGCGTCTCCTCACAATGTGTGGTCAGGCAGCTGCATGCATAGAGTGCGGGGGTGGCTGGAGATGTCCATTGCGCTGGTGATGGGCTCCGCCCGCGCTGCAGGCGGTGCGAGAAAGCGGCGCTTGCTACGAGGAGGACGAGGACGAGGACGACGATGACTTTGAGTTTGAGCTGGATGTGGCGGAGCTGCTACGGCCGGGCGAGGAGCCCGCGCCGCCGCCGCCGCAGACGCGCGCGCAGCGGCGACGGCTGCCGTACCAGTACCAGAGCAAGCACGACCGGCCACAGTTCCGCAAGCGGCCGCTGCTGTCGACGCAGAGGCTGCAAACGGGGTGCGGCGCGCATCGCGCTGGCGTGTCTCACGCTCCGTGCGCCTGTGGCACCCTCCCTACTGGTACTGGAGCAGCCGGTGTGCAGAGAGCTCCGTGTGCGGCGCGCGCCTGGGCGCCGCCGGCGGTGCAGCAAGACAGGCGCAGCGCGCCGACGCGCGCCCACACCGCGCAGGAGCCTGCCGCCGCTGCAGCCGGCCGGCGGCGCGGCCGGCGCGCAGGCGGCGGCGGCGGCCGCTGACGCAAAGCAGCGCCTGCTGGTGCAGCTGGTCGAGGCGCGGCTGGGCCTGCGGCTGCCGCTGCTGGCTGCGCCCCTGCTGCTGCCGCCCGCGGCGTTCGCCACCGCCTGGCTGCCCGCCCAGCGCGCGCAGCTGGCCAGCCTGCGCGAGCGCCACGCGCAGCTGCTGGTCGCCGGGCTCGCCGCGGCCGTGTCCGCCGTCCGCGCGCTGGCGCGCGCGCCGCAGCCGCGCCCGCCGCCGCAGCCGCGCGCGGCGCCGCTCGGCCAGGCGCTGCGGCCGCCCGCCGGCGCCGCAGAGGCGGCCGACAACGCTGCGTGCGCGGCGGCCGCGATGCTGCAGCTGGTCTCGCGCGGCGCGGCGCCGCCAGAGCCGCCTGAGCCGGCGGCACATGTGCGGGCGGGGGCTGGTGCGCCTGGGGCTGCGCCGGCGCCCTTGGCTGGCTCCGGCCTGCGGGCGCCAGCAGCTGCGATCGCTGCGCTGCCAGCACCGACGACTGCAGCGACGGGCGCGGGGAGCCCTGGGCAGGCAGCGGCGCCGTCAGGGGCCGCCGCGGTGCACGCCAGGGCGGCCGCTTGTGTGCGGCTGGAGATCGCTGCGTCTGCGCTGCACGGCATGCTCGCCGCGCTGCAGGTGCGCCCGCGGGCGCTTGGAGACCAAGCCAGCAGGCTTGGATGTGGCGGTGCGTGCTCCGGCACGCCGAGAGCCTCTGCACCGGCGCGGGAGCATCGTGTCGTAAGCAAGGTCAGGGCGGAGGGGCAGCGCCTGTCTCGGCGGCGAGCCAGTAAGCACAGGGGTCAGCACGGCGTGCAGGAGCGCGACAACCCAGCTGGCGCTCATTGCTTCGCGGATCTTTTGGCGGCCGGCAGCAGGATGACGCGCACGGGCGGTACCCAGGCACGCCCGGGCATGCCCACTGCGCACACGACACTGCTTTGCAGCAGCGCGCGGCGTCAAAAACGTGCTTGCCATGCGCTGCATTTACAGATTTGCCAGGTTGTCCAGTCATCACTGGCCGGGTATAGGCCCGCATGTTCACACTGTGACTTGGGTTGTTGGCAGGGAGCGATGTGCTATGGCGACCTGAGTCTCAGGGCCTTGCATGCCTCTGGGTGTGCGCGCAGGCCGGGGCGCGGGTTTCTGCAGACCCCGCTCAGCTGCTGTGGGGCGGCGGCCTGGGAGAGGGCTTCCGCGCGGCTCTGATGCGCATGCCCGACGTGTTCCTCTCAGAGCTGCTGCCCCAGGTGCGTCCTTGACCGCGCGCTGTGGACAGCGAACGCAGCTGCGCACGCTGGCACAGGCGCGCGGTGTGCTGCTGCGCACGCCGCCTGCGGGGACGGGCTGCGAGCGTTGCTGCAGGCCTCATAGAGCCACCAAGCAGTGCATGCGAACTCCTGCGAAGTTCTGGGAGTCGCCGGCGCAAGAGCGCTGAGCATGCCGCTCGTTGCCGGGCCAGCTGCCGCGGGCTGGATGCCGCGGGCGCAGGCTGGCTGCCGCGACAGCACATGCCCCACCATTCCACGCGTGCACTGACCGGCGCGCACGCGTCCGGTCGGCAGGGCAGCAGGGAGGCGCGCATGCGCGGGCGCTTGGCCGGGCAGCTGGCCTTCACGGCGGGCGAGGACGCGCTGCTGGCGCGCGCGCTGCTGCGCTTCGGCCCGGACCTGGAGCGCGCACGGCTCTACCTCCTGCCCGCGCGTGCGCGCGCGGAGCTGGAGCACCGCGTGCGCACGCGCGCGCACGCGCGCGCGGGCGACAACGGCATCAAGGCGCGGCCGCCCCTGGGCGCCCGGCCCCAGGTAGGGACCTGGTTGGGCTGGCGCAGCGGAGGGGCGCAGAACTTGGGTAGCTCGGCGCTGCCTGAGTGCGTCGCGCGTGCTGTACAGAAGAAGCGCCCTCGTCCGCATGCTGGCCATGGGCAGGGGCCCGGCCAGCAGCGGCGACCTGCCATGTCCGCTGCTGCTGAGGACCGTCTATTAGAAGTGTTGCAGGGGTGGTGTGACTGCTCCCTGGCTGTCGCGACACATGCGGCATGTGCCAAGTCGCCCAGGCATCCACCGGCTGATGCAGGCTACAGTGCCCTGCACACTGCGCCGACCGTGCTCGCGCCCAGCGGCGGACGCGCGGCCGACCGCGGCCCAGCGTGCAGGCGGCCCATGAGCGCGTCACGGGCGCCTTCACGCCGCTGGAGGAGGCGGCGGTGGCGGAGGCGCTGCGCTGGCTGCCCCCGGGCGCCAACCCCTGGCCCACCATCTGCCGGTGCATGCTGCCGTACCGCCGGCCGGCGCAGGCGGCGCTGCTCTGGGCCGCGCGCGAGGCGGCCGGCGCCGGAGGAGCGCCGCAGGGGCTGGGTGCGTGCCTGCGGCGCTCCTTCCTGCACTTGCCTGACGCCCTGCCCGGTCAAGAGGTACAACTGATGGGAAATGTGAATAACGGCAGCGGGTGCTTTATGAGTTGCCACATGCCGAAGCTTATTGCACTGCTGTGCTGTAGTTGGGAGGCGAATTACGTGAAGGACAGCTGCGCACTCCTGCTCTGGTCGAGTGCAGCTGGGGTCAGGTTCTGCTCTCAGCCAAGGTGTCCCCAGACGCCAGCAGGCGGCAGCTCGCTGACAGATGTCACGCCTGGCTTGCGACAGACCATGTGCACCGGTCGCTGCTGATGCCCGCGCCCCTGCCGCCGCAGCCCGTCAGCGCTCCAGACGGCGGCGCAGGCCCGCAGCAGGCACCTGTCGCTGCGCCCTGCGGCATCGTGCCGCAGTGTCCATACCTCAGCATGGGGCCACACGCGCCCGCGATTGAGGCGCTGCCGCCAGGGTACCCGTCCGGGGCGGTGCGCGAGCACATCCTGCTGCCGCCGGTGCTGGGCGGCGCGCTCCAGGGTGGTGGGGTCAGGGCGGGGCCATTGGGAGGCACTACCGCGCCGGCGCAACTGCGCCCGCTGTTCACGCCCGCCGGGACAGCCGCGGTGGAGGGCGCAGGATTTATGGCACACCAGCAGCCTGGCGCTGCTGCCTGGGCCGCGCAGCCGCCGCCGCTCGTGCGGCTGCAGGCCGTGCAGCCCGCCCGAGCGCCCGCAGCGGCGGCGCCCGCGGCTGCTGGGCTGGCCCCTGCGGCGGCGGCGGAGCCCGAGTCACCGTTGCGGCGCCTTGCGGCGCCCCTGCGGCGGCAGCAGCACGCGCGACGCGGCCGGGGGCGGGCCGCGCGGGGCGCGGGCGGGCGCGGGCGGGGCGCGCGGGCTGCTGGAGGCGCCGTGGGCGACGGCAAGCCCAGCTTACATGGTGAGCCCCCCCACACGATCGCATGCAGCGCACTGGCAGCTCTGCCCCTGTCGAGGTAGGGCCTCTGTGACTGGAGGGTCGTGTGCCTGCAGCCAGCCCAACCGTGGCTCGACTGCCCAGTGCTAACAGAGGTCGCCGCCTGTGCACCAACAGGTGATGCGCAGCCCTGCCAGGACAGCGGGCGCTTCAGCGTGTTACATCATCAGTTTGCTGGGAGCCAGGCCTGGCTCTCACTGCATGCCTCTTTGCGCATGCTTCGCAGGGCGGGTCGAGCGCGCTCCGGTCGCGCGTGGGGAGGCCGCGGGCGCTGGTGCACCAGCGCGGGCCGCGCTCAGTGGGGCAGGGCGCGCGGATGCGGGTGACGCCGGCGAGCAGCGCGAGCCGCGCGCGGGCGACGACAGGGGCTGGCGGTGCGGCGCGGGCGGGGTCGCGGCTGCGGCGGGCGCCCTCTCGCGCAGGTCTGTGGGTACGGTGGGTCCGGGGGAACGCGCGCCCGCCGCATGCTCGACGCCTGGTGAGACGGCGCGTGCGGCGGAGGGCGGCCTTGCGCCCGCCAGCGCCGGCTGCAGCCCTATGAGTAGCTCGGCGGCATGCGGCCGAGGCGGCGGTGGCTCTGCCAGCGGAGAGGAGAGCGCCGGGCGTGCAGCGCCGGGCTCCGCCGCTGTAGGGGCGCGCGACGGGGGCGCTTGCGCTCAGGCACGGCCGCCGCCTGCGGCGGGATCGCCACATGCCATCGCGTTTGCGCGCGCGCGGCTGCCAGACTCCAGCGACTCTGAGGGCGACCACACCCCCGCCTCCGGGCCCGCCGGCCACGCTCGAGGCAATGGTATTGCGGCGCTGCGGCAGTGCAGCGGCGCCCCGGCTGCACACGAACCGTGTGACCCGCCAGAAGGTACTTCGCATGGCGTCGCTGCGCGAATTGGCACCGATGGCGGCGCCGGGTCGCCGCCCGGGGCGCGCTCCGGTGCTGCGCCCGACTTTGAGCGCGCGCGGCTGAGCGACTCGAGCGACTCGTCGGGCAGCTCGATGGGCGGGAGAGACGCGCGTACCGCCGAGCGGGCTGCCGGCGGCGGCGGGGCGGGAGTGCGCGACGCGGGCGGAATCGCGCATGCCCAGGTGGCAGCGGGCGGGCGGCCCACTGGGCGCGTCGCGTTCAAGCGCGTGCGCATGGACGACTCCAGCGACGAGTGCGAGGGACCGGGGGCGGGCAGCCGGCCGGGCAGGCGCGTGCTGCCGCGCGCGGGACCGGATGCGCAGCGCGCCGCGCCCGGGCCTGCCTCCCCGGGTGCGGCGCGGGCGCCGCGGCCTGCGTCCCCGGGCGCCGGCGACGAGCGCGGAGGCTCGGGCTGTCCCGCGGAGGCCGGCTGCGCGGCCAGGCAGGCTGCGGCGCCGCACGCGCCTGCCCCGCCCCTGCTGGGCTCACATGCGTCGACCCGGGTGCTGCCGGCGGCAGGCGCGCATGCCAGCGCCCCTGCGCTCTTGCCACACTCCGCAAGCGCGCCTGGGTTGGGCGCGCCTGGCGCTGGCCAGCCGCGCTGTGAGGCGCGCGGTCAGTGTCTAGGGGAAGGGCTGGCAGCAGGCGCTGGGCCTGCGGGCGCGGGCGCGGCTGTGGTGGGCAGCGCTGTCTCCCCTGCTGCCGGGGCGCCTCCGCCGGCATGCGGCGCAGCGGCTGCGGCGCCGGCCGCAGCGCCGCCGCTGGTGGAGGCGCGCAGCGACACCGAGCTCCGCGTCGACGGCCAGCTGACAACGTGGACGAGGGCGCGCCCCGCGTGTCTCGCCGCCCGCTCGTGCTGCGAAGCAGTTTGCAAGCGAGGCATAGGATGCGCCCCTTGGCACGCGGCTCTGCGATGGCCAGCGCAGACATGTTGCTTCTATGGGCGACGTGCGCAGTCATGCTGATCAAGCGTGCACAGAGCAAGGCCCTGCCTGTAGCCAGTGGAGCTGGTAAGCAGCAGCCCTGCGCAGGTGGAGGACCGAGCCATCCTGCGAGCGGTGGTGGTGGACGCGGGCGGGCAGCCCAGCGCTGCCACATTTGAGCGCCTGGCAGCCGCGCTGGCTGGCGCGCCTGGGCTGGCGCAGCGCGCGCCTGGCCATGTCGAAGCGCGCTACCGCTGGCTCGCATGCCGGCTGGGGTTGTAAAAATATGCTGTGGCACGTTGTCTAGCAGAGTGGTGAGCAGTGAACGTGGTTGGGCGTCTGTGAGCGTCCTTTGTGTGCGTGCTTGGGTTCCATGCCTGAAGTTTGCAGGTCTGCAATATGCAGGATGTCCGCTGTGGCTGGCCGAAGCACTTGGCACGTGGCCAGTAAGTAGCTCCCCTGCCCAAGTAAAGAAGTGTGCGTGTGATATTCAGTTTGATGGGGCCCTTGCCGGCGCACATGCAGGCATTCGGTGGCTCACTCTTTGGGTATTACTGTGCAAACGCATGGAGTGGCAGGCACCAACCTCGTTTTCCTTGCATGCTCACATACACATGCAACAAACAACACTCGACTTTCCTGTTCCGATTCATCCTCCTCCTCACCAAACTTGAGCAAAGCCGTAATGATCCACATACACGCAGAACTCGCAGCTGCAAGCAAGCATGCATGCCTGCACGCTTTTCCGGGGCATGGTTGTCACCCAAGTTCGCCCTCACACGCTCGGCTCTCATACACATACCCTCTCGCTACCATAGGGCTCACGGACAACAAGCCTATGCCTGCTGCAGGGAGCCACACTGCAGCTTGTGTATCGTGCCTGCATCTACAAAGTCTTCAGTTTGCAGCGTGCGGTCCAGGTCAGACCACCATTGCTGGAGGAAGTGCGCAGCAATTATCCTGCGCAAGCAGCGCTTACGAAGTCAGCGCTGTCCAAAGGTCAGAGCAGAGGTTGGTGTGCAGAGACGGACGCCCCTGAGCTCTACAAAAACCCAGTTTTCTGCTTATGTCGCCTCTTACTTTAAGCACTTTGTGCAGGTCTTCCCACACAGGGTCTGTCGGCAAACTATACACTCACGACGCCTGCGACGGCACGTATGTGCCCCATGCATGAGTGCAGGCATCCACGCCACACCGCATGCTACAAGCGCCCACCCAGCAGGAGACACGCCCTCGTGGATACAGCAACAGCGTAAGTGCCTTGTGCCCCGCTCTCCGCGCTCCGCAGTGCGGGTGCCAGCCTCGCACCTGAACCAGGGCGACCAGCGCAAGCCGGATGCCGGATCCATCATGTCCCGCAGCGCGGCAGCGTCCACGTAGCGCACCGCGCGCACCTCGTCGGCATTTGGCTGGAGGGCCACGTCCGCGCGCGCAAACAGGATGTAGTCCACCTGCGCGGCCTCCGGCAAGCGCTTGCTGAAGCCGTGTCGCGTCATGTAAGACACCGACCTACAAACCTGCCTGGTGCGGGGAGTGTGGAGACGAGCTGATGAGGTCTCTGGTCTCAAGGCGGGCACCGCAGCCGTGGCTGTCGACCGCTACGAGCAAGCGTGCAGAGACACTCATACAAGTAGGCATGGCTGCATAAAAATCTCTTCAGCTCTTTCACACATACTCCTGCTTTGACACACGTCATACGCGAGTACTCCTGCCCTGAACTAAAAAAATAGCACGTCCTCTGATGAAGCTCGGAGCCTCACACCCAGCGTGTGCGGATGTACTTGGTGCAGAGCAGAGCGCGCCTCGTGCTCGCCCCACTCCGCGTCGGGCCCGTAGGTGCCCTCGTCGGCCGCGCAGTAGTGCAGGCGCGTGAGGAAGCGGAACCCCGCGGGCGCCAGCGCCCCCGGCCGGATGCCCAGCTCGTGCTGCAGCTTCCGCAGCGCCGCCCGCTGCCGGGCCCACGCCGCAGGTCGCGCCCCAGGGAAACAAGTGAAGTGGGGGTGCAGGCTTCAGTGCCGCTCAGGCCAACGGCCAGTGGGGCCAGCGCGTTCGAGCGGCCCTGCACAGGCGTTGTGTGTGGTGCTGGTGTAGCGCAACCGGCACCCTGTGCACGCACACTCAGGCTGCCAGCACAGACAGCCGTCACAGTCGACCGCGCGGCTCGCAACTGAGGCAGACGGCAGCTGGAAGCGCCGTTGCTTGACGTGCTGTGCGCGCGACGTGGAGGTGATCAGCACTCACCTGGGCGCCGGGCGCCGCGCCGCCGGCAACGTCCTGCGGCCGGTCCACCTCGGAGGGGCTGTAGCCGTGCAGCGGGTGCGAGCAGCACGTGTTGGTCCAGACGTTGGGGAAGGTGATCTTCGAGGCCGCGCGCTGCTGCAGCAGCAGCTCGTTGCGCGTGTTGAACAGGAACACGCTGAACGCGCGGTGCAGGCGCCCGCGCGGCTGGTGCGGCTCGAAGCGGTGCGCGTCAAACTTGCTGGCGGCGCCGAGCACGGCGTCGCGCTCGTCCACAAGCACGCACTCGTCCTTGTGCATCAGGTCGTCCTGCGAGCCAGTGCCTGCCGCGGGGCGGTGCATACGGCCGATAGGAAAGACCGCTCTGCCCTGTTCAGTTGATGCCTGCCGCCCAGGCAGCGAGAGGTGCTGAACAACAGCAACGTCACAGAACGTCCAGCCGGCGCACCGTCCCACTTCGAGGTGTGATGCAAAGGCATCTGAGCTGTGCCGCAGGCGCCAGCCCGCGGCGCAGCTGACACGCTCCTAGAGCGCAGCACCAGCCTCCGCAGCATCAGCGCTTGTGGTGCTGCTTGTCGTGCCAGCATGACTCCCGAAGCACCTGCATGCTCTACGGATGCCTACGCTCAGCAGTCGCACACAGCTCGCTGCAGCCAAACAACGCGCTTGCTTTCGACCCTTATCTCAAGACCAGGGACAGGAGGCGGTGATGGAGCAACCGTCAGGGAATTTTGCCGTCTTTACTGTGCACGTGCACAGGCAGGAAAGCCTAGCCAGTAGGGCATAGCCATGCATGCCAGTAGGGCATAGCCATGCAAGAGGCTTTGGCCAGACAGGGAGTGCGCCATTGCGCGTACTCGCGATGCAATTTAAGCTTCACTCGTTACACGGACACACAATAGCTCTTCTAGGTTGCAATGGCATCCTAATAAACATACAGGCATGCAGCAGCTAGGTCAGCATGCAACGGAAGGGAGGTCTGAAGAAGCAGAAGCAGAAGGGGGCTGTACGAGCAGGACACGACGCCGGACACGAGCGGACACACTGTAACGTATCTTTCATTGGCGAGATGAAAATACAGTTCTGAAGCAGAGCCACAGGATGCTCAGCATGTCAGACGTCGCTGATGTCCCGGCCCAGGAGCTTTGTCTTGATCCAGTCGCGGCTCACAAGCCATTGGTTCTTCAGGCTCACCTGCCCCACCATACATGCCGCTCATTGCAGTGTACAATACACTCAGCATGCATTTAGTGCCAGGGCTTGATAAGGTTGTCGCTGGCGTAAATAAGTAGCTACGACAAGTGATGTGGGGATGCAGTTCTGCACATGCAGACGGCGGTCATGCAAAAATGGGGTGCGTTGGCAGGGAGGCAGGCGGCGGAGCGCGCCTGCTTGAACGTCTCCGTGCCCTTCCAGGCGATGCCGGCGAGGAAGCCCGTGAACACGCCCAGGTTCTTGTCTGGCGGCGCGCAAGCACACGACCGCTCAGGGCCTCGCTGCCGATGGCGACACGCTGCCCCGGGACTTGGGGCAAAGCCGCTCTTCACCGACGCCGCCCACAACCCACCGAAGATTGCACAGCTCTTTTGCAGGCAGCGGGAAACGCGCTTTGGTAGCCAACATGGTGGCAGAAGGACAAGCAAGTCCGTCTGTTCCCTGACCCAACCCTGGCCCTGGCGGTGGGAGGCTCCGGGCAGGCCACCTGGGTCGTTCGCGACCTCCAGCACCGCGCGGTCGCCGCCGACGTAGGCGAACGAGCCGGAGTGGTGGTACTTAAACGGCGGGTGCACCGCGGGCAGGTGCTGCGTGGCGCCCGCCGGCGGGATGCGGATCATGGAGAACAGGCCTGCCAGGTAGTTGCCCTGCTGCGAGGCGACCTGCGCGCGCAGCAGCGGCCGTGCGTACAGCGTGCATGCGCACGCACACCATTCAGCCTGTCAACAACAGCCCTGCTGCGCACTTCCAGGGCTGCGTCATCAACATGCAAGTGCGACCACCTCCAGGCTGCATGCATCCGTCGTGGGGGAGTCATGCAGTCAGCGCGGCCCGGGCGTTGGCGTTCGGGGACATTGCTGCGCCCTGGTCACCACGCTGGAGCGCCAGCGGGCAGCGTACGCAGCGGATGCACAGTGTGCTGGTGATGAAGCGCTCTGCGTTGCCGCACGCCCTGGCCTTGCCGAGCATGCGGCTGCGGCTTCGAGTAAGTCACATGGCTGCAGGCCGCTGCAGGGGCGGCGGGGCCGCGCCTGCGCGGTGGCGGGCAGCGCGCGCAGCGTCTTGTCGATGCGGCGCAGCTGCTCCTTGAACTGCTCCAGCGTGATCTCGGTGTCCACGCGCGGGTCGGCCGCGGCCTCGCTCAGGCCCACCTCCGGCGCCTCCGTCGGCGCCACCGCCTGCGCCTCCTGCTGCCCCGCCACCGGCGCCGCCCCGTCCGTCCGCTCGCCCTGCGGCACCCACGCACTTGCCCGGAGCACAGAGCTCTGCAAACGACAGCGGGGGACAGTGGCACGCGGCTTGAGCGGCGCGCCCGCATGCATTGCACACTCTGCAATGCCGACACAGCCCCCGGCCTGGAAACCTGTGGTCCGCACTCCAGAGCAGCTGCTCAGGCGCTGCGCACGCTCTGCTGAGCCCAGCTCATTCTCCTGCACCCTCACAGCCAGCTTCCCATAACTGCAAGCCGTGCAGCCTCCAGCAAGCTGGGCGCCCGCGCGCCTGCAGCCAGTAGGGCAGCCAGCTCTCCTCGCTGATGCCGCCGGAAGCCTCTTGGCAGTCAAAGTAGAGGCTGTGCTCTTTCAGCTGCGGGTAGTTCTTCTGCGCCTTGGACATCAGCGCCGCAATCTCTGAGCACGACAGCTTCCCGTTGCCGTCTGTGTCGCCCTGGCAGCCCCCGTGCGCACTCAGCAGACCATCTGTCACTGACAAGGGTTGCAAGTACCGTTGTTTCACATGGCATGAACATGGGATGCTTGGGCATGCATGAGGAAGCAACCTTGCCACAACACGCTGATTCTTCGCATTCTAGAACTGGAATAGGACACCATCGCTCTGGTGACACTCGCTTCAATGGCTGCGCTGAAGTGTTTCCTTGCCAACCTAAACAAGGCTGAAGAGCGAGGCCGCGCCTGCACAAACAGCTCCGCGGCATGCTCCAGCGCGCGGTCCATGGCAATGGTCGCGGCATCCCCCAGGGCAAAGATGCTGTCGCTGCCGCGCACCGCCAGCCACCGGTCGGTCTGCAGCGCGCGCACGTTGCCCTGGCGCGCACACGCCGCGCTGCCGTTAGACATTTGTTCCGCATGGAGCTTGCAATATAGCCAGCACGGCACAAGACCATGTATAAGACGCAAGAGGCACATACGAGGGAAACGCGCGCGGCTTGCTTCTGGAGGCTTCCCCCACTGGGCAAAGTGTTTCTTGGCAGATCGATACATTGAGATGCTGGCGGATGGCACGTCGATCGCACGGAGGCAACTCTGCAACTCACCTGCTCGGGAAGCTGGGCAGCCAGGTCCTTGGTCAGGCTGTTGGGGCCAATGCCGGCGGCCTGCGGCAAACGCACGGACGTCAGGATAGTGTGCCAGCCCGGCAGAGCCGGTCTTCAAAAGTCACAGCGTGAAAGAGCATGGCGCCACCTGTCCACTGCCTCATCTAAAGGTGTACCATTCGCATTATGGCCAGTCTCCAAAATGGCGGAGCGCACCCAAACAACGGTCCGCCCCGGCACGCGGTGCTCGCCCTCAACAGCTTTGCACTTTACTGTGACGCCCTCGCTGTCCACGCCCGTGACCTGCTCGCCCGCGCGTTGTGCGCTGGTGTGCGACATGGACGGAGCTCTCCGCATGTCCTTAAACAGCTGCAGTGTAAACAGAACAACTATACTGGACCATACTGGGCCACATGCAGGGCCATACGTATATGACAGTAAGCGCACGACCTGAAAGCCCATGCAGATGAGCACACCTTCTGACATTGACGTCTATGCACACTCACAGGCAGAGCAGAGCCCGACGTGCTCACAATGCATGCGCACAATGTCTGCACGCCAGCCCGGGTATGCAAACAACGCACTGCACGCGAGGCTGCGCGCACGTGCGACTCGGAGAGGACCTGGATGCCCTGCCGCTTGAAGAACGCGCCGGTGTAGTCGCTGATGGCGCGGTCATAGCAGCTTAGCAGGTGGTCCTTGGTGTCTATCAGCTTGATGGACACATCGTCCTGCGCGCTTGCAGACAGTCATCTCCTATCGGCAGGGACCCACATCAGCATGTACCATCACACACAATCAATGAAGCCTAGCAGCGTGCACAGCATGATCACAACAGACAGCCACAGCAACCGAGAGCGACCAGGGAGACGCTCCCGTTTGGTACTGCAGATGCAAGCGCTCAAGCCCCTCATCGGGTGCGGTGGATGCCGCTGTGCATGCATGGCGCACCTTGAGGTGCGGGAAGTATCGCGGCAGCAGGTCGTCCGCAAACATGTCGTGCAGCTCGGCAGCCGTCTCGACACCAGTCGGGCCTCCGCCTGCACAGCAGGACATGCACGTGCCCTTCGCCGCATGTCGCAGATGATGCAACATACAACGTTGACACACACAAGTTATACGTATGCTGCCTCCAGCCAGTGCAACCATGAAGGGGAGCAGCGCGGACGCTGCTGCCGCTCTCAAACATGCTCAGCGCGGCGCGCACCGACCTGCGCATGGTCAAGAGTCAGCATTGTGTGGCATGTGCTCACTGCCAGGCATTCAGGCGGCTGCATGCGCTCACCACGATGAAGGACAGCAGCTTCTTCCGCTGCTCTGGCGTGGTGTCCGGCAGCGACGCCACCTCGAAGCACCTGCACAACACGTCCTCCGCTACCTCGACAGCGGCATGCTGATGCCAATTGCACGCACACTTGCGCAAGTGCAGCCGGACGGGCCACAGCTCGGGGCTCACTCGTTGATGCGCTGCCGGAGCGCATGCGCGTGACTGGCCTCCTGCGCAACATGCAGGGCGTCATGCACAAGTTGTGTGGATCATTTGTTGCATGGACATCGTGTTACATAAACGTTCAACATAAGCAGCATCCAGCGCAGCGATCCCTCATTGCCATGCTAGCTCATTGCTGCAAGCGCACCTTGAGGAAGAAGCTGTGCTCCTCGCAGCCAGGCGTGTGGAAGGTGTTTGTCACCTGGACGAAGACATCACCCGCCTTGGGCTTCACAGCACAAACTACAATGCCCGCATCCTTTGTGGTGTGGAGCGTGAAGCAAGTCGCACCGCGCCCGTCGCAAACACGAGGACGTCATAGGGGATTGTGAATGTGTGCGCCTCCAAGTCCCGAAACGGTTTGGTGTACTGACATGTCAGCTGCGTGGCGCGCGCTCCGCGTCAGCCCCTTGTCGAGACAATATGCCACCTAGCAGAGCTGCAGACAATGTCGCGAGTTCCACCAAAGAGGCCCAGAGCCTGCACGCCGCACCGTCTTGCTCTTGACGTCAATGCTGATGCACTGCGCCTCCATGTAGTTGATGCCGCGCCCTGCGGCAGCATATATTCACATAGCTTCAAGGTCTGCCTTTGGCCCCGTTCCACACCGATGTGCTCTTGACAGCTTCTACCGTGAAGGCAGGCAAGCTGCCAAGCACCTCTACCTGACACCTGTGAAGCGCTTCTGGTGCTTCTGCCGCCACACTGCCAGCTCATGGCGTTTACACACCCTTTCTTATAGCATGCAGCTGTGCATGGAACTAACACCATGCGCCAGCTCAATGTATGACGGCGAGCAGAGTGTCTCAGCTCAAGAGGGCTGCCTCGCGATGCCCTGTCAGCAAGCTTCGTCCGTGAGAAGCTCAAGACAGACTCTGCCTGTGCACGACAGGGCGTACCCGAGACGAGGCTGCGCACAGCCTCTGTGATGGAGCGCAGCTCAACGGCGCCAGTCGCGGCGCTCGGCAGCAGCGGCGTGTACACAAAGAAGTTGCGCGGGGAGACGATGGTGACATCGTACCAGCCGTCGCCTGCGCAAGCCCATCCTGGTACTCGTCCTCCAGCCTCACACTCGCTTACTGCCTTGCATGGCCTTGCCTGGCCTTGCGCTGTGCATGTGTGACAGGCAGCCCCTTTGGGACCGCTGGCAAGAGCAAAGCGGCGTGTCATGGGGCGGAGGAGGTGCGGTTATGGCGTTGGCAGGGACGCACTGCCAGTGACGCGCTTGGCCAGGTTCTTGACAAACGTGCCTGAACCCCACCCGCTGCCCAGCACCACCACCTGCAAGGACGCCGTCCACGTCAGCTCATGCTGTGCTGGCGCTATGCCTTGGGAAGCGCGCGGATGTGAGCGAGCAATCCTCACCTTTGTGCGCGGCAGCAAGTTGCCATCGGTCGTCACCTCATATGCAGCCGCCCGCCTGCAGCTCAACCAGCGGTCAGGACCGCGCGGCACGCACGGAGCGTGGGCGGCAGTTAGAGGGCAGTGCAAGGGGCCCGTGCCCGAGTTGGTAGGCCTGCAGTGAGGCGTTGATGGCATGGGCGCCTGAGGACACGCACAAGGTTGCAGACTGCGATGATGGCTAGCAGCCGCTGAAACAGTGCGCGTACGCGTGCTTGCACGTGCAATCACACTGATGCATGCACACTGATGCAACAACACTGAAAGGAGGGCGCGAGGTGGGAAGGCCGCTGGCTCGCACCCAGGAGCAGAGTGCGGCCTGGGAGCCGGGGTGACTGCCAGGCATATGCGGCAATGGCGCCGCTAAAAAGACCCAGGCCGGCTGCAGGACGTTCACACTTAGTCTAAGCTCAGCAGCTCTTTCGGTCTGTCTTTTGGTCTGTCTTGTGGTACTTCAAAAGGGGTGCTGCAAGTCAACATATGCCATGACGCACGCATGTCAAACGTTGCAGGGCAAGGCTCCCCAAGGCACCAAACACATCAATATCGCAGCGTGCCTGCTGTTGGCTTTGACACCAGGTGCGCAGGATGGTCAAGGTAGACTGATGTTACACCGGCCAGCACTGCCCCCACTGGCCAAGAGATTAGGGCACGCGCCACGGTCGCCGCCATGCTGCTCAAGCCTAGGTTAGCCACGTTGCTATGATGGCGCGCATGCCAGCAAACTGTCTAAATAGCCTGCTGAGGGCGGAAGCAGCCCAGTTCAAGAGCACAGAAGTGGCAGCTCACGACTACACACTATCACGAGTTTGATTCGCCCTTCGTTCTGCGCTTGGCCATGGCCTCTCACCGAGCCAAACCTCGTTCACAACACCTTGCCCTAGGAGCGTATTTTTATTTTTATTGGGTTGTGCTGCAATAATCTTTGAGCATGCGATAGAACACCAGCAGCCATCACCATGGCTGAGCCATGTCATGAGCCGATGCTTACAAGTATTTCTCTCATATAACCGTCAAGAGCTCGACAATGCACAGGTCAGCATAAACACATGTCTTTGGCCTTGGCAGAGGCACGTGCGCGCAGTCGCGGCGGCGTGCCGTCTGCCGCAGCTGCAGACTGCGGCGCTCGCAACAGTCAAAATTCTCGTGCAATCCGCATAGAACTCCCTCGCTGCAAGCCTGAGCAAAAACCGACATTACAAAAATAGAAAGCGATCGGTGCCAAAGGGCTAATAAGCCCCGGGCTGTAGCTGTGCTCTCCCACAGCCACAAAATCCCCCCTTCCTACCGGGCAGGTGCTTGAACTTGCCAACGCAGTGCTGAGCCATACAAACATTGACTGCACTGTCTTGTCTAGGCTGCAGCAAAGCTGCCAGCCGCGCTAGAAATGGCTGGCCTCCTTCCTGAGCAGGGCGCTGTTCTGCAGGAAAAAGTCCAGGTCGCTGTGCCGCAACTTTGCAACCGCATGCAGCTGCAGCGCCGCGTCGACCATCGCCGCGTGCGTGCCTGCGCTCTGCTCGTCCTCCGCCCACACGCGGCCCTGCATCTTGTACGGCACGAAAGCAAATGCTGGTAAGCAGGCAACGCTGGCGCCGTCGGCCCGCCCCCGGTGCGCAAAAGCGGCCTCGATGTCGGCGGAGTGGGCAGCTGCGGCCGCGCTGCCCAGGGAGTGGAATGTCAGGAAGCATGCGTTCAGGTCGCGCCGCGCATTGGACGCCTTGTTGAGCGCGTACAGCGGGTACCTGGCGGCACAGGGCATGTCAGCGCCAGCTGGCTCCCAACTGTCACATAAAACGATATGATCCACAGTGCCCCTGCACAAGCGTGCTGCATCACCACATGCAACCTGCCAACCCCTGCTGTGCTGCGTCAGGCTAGTCGAGTGACGGACAAGCTCGACCCCTGTGCACAGGCACGCGCTGCTCGCCAGCCATGCAATCGTCCTGTCCATGCATCTGCACGCAGCGCAGCCCCGTGGCAGCACACCATGCGACGGCGAGGTAGGAGCTTGGGTGCAGGTCGGCGCTGCGCAGCGTGTGCAGCCCCGGGAAGCCCTCTGCCAGCTGCGCCACGCGCTCGGTGAGCGGTTCGCGCACGTGCGGGCTGGCCGTCTCCTGAAAGTCAAACAGCAGCTGCGGCGCTGGACCAGGCGCGCTGCCAGCGCGCGGCGGCCGCCCTCGCGCCAGCCGCGCGGCAGCTGTGCCCAGGCAGGGGCCCCATCTGCCGTCCTCAGAGTCGCTGCCAACGCCGCAGCAGCTGCTGGAGCCGCTGTCAGTAGACATCGCCTCTAAACGGTCCTCATCGCTGCTGGTGTACAGCTCTCTGGCGTCCCTGGTGCCCGAAGACGGCGCGCAGGGGTCAGGCCAAGAGGCGCGGTCGCCGCAGACGCCTCACAGCACATGCCGGACCAAGCGCTTGTCAGAGCCTATGACAGGAGAAGCAGAGCGGGACTCTCACCGGTAGCTTTGCGCGTCCGCCGCAAACAGGCGTATAGCGCTCAGTGATGGCGTGTACACCTGCTTCAGGACCTGCGCACGCTACAGCAGCAGGTTGACGCGCCGCGCTGTAGCGCTGGGAGCTGTTGAAAGAGGTCGGTGCCCGACAGGCATGCGCGGAGAGGCACACCAAGGCCATTTGAGCAGCAACCGCCGGGCTGCGCGCACGCACCTGCGTGGCGCCACTGACGCACAGGGGCACAGTCGCGCCGTATGCAGCAGGTTCCTCGAAGTGGCTCCTGCGATAGACCAGAACGAGCCGGGTCATGGCTCCGTCACTTTCGGGAAGCCGGTTCGGCAGGGGCTAGAAGGTCGCCTTCTGCCTTCCAGCGCACCAGAGGGATCGGAGGCTGAAGCAGGCGTCCTCCTATTGGCCCAGCACCCATGTCAGCGCCTGGCCGGGCGCAGGCGCAGAACAATTGTAGGCGCGCAACGGGAGACTGCGAACGTCTGATACGTCTACACACGGTGCCGTCCAGAGCAGGAACGCGTCCAGGTTGCTCAGGCTATTCGGTCGGCTTCCTGTTACCCTGTTGCCAGGCGCGGGCTTGACCATCCCCACGCGAGCGCTGCTCAGCAATGTGGACAGACGGCACAAAGTCAGGTTGCTGCCTACCACTGCTGATGTCCCACCTGCACAGCAAAAGAGCCTACAGTACAGAGCGATGGATGAGACCTGACCTTACAGGGGACCCCACCACCTGTAGATGTTTCCATCCAGGCATTTCAACTTGACTTGCCACGCTCACCTGAGCTCTGCAGCTCGTGCCTTGGAGTCAATGAGACTAATATGACTCTCTGCTCTGGGATGATGCACGAGAGTGGAGTCGCTTCAAAGCAGCACTGCGTCTGGGGTGTGTGCAAACGCACTCGCAGAACGCTTAAAGTCAGCCTCTGCCTTGCTTGCCCCGCATCTCAGGCACTGCTATTTGCGCAGGCCTCGCGCAGCGCCTCGGTGCCGCTCCAAGGCTTGCTCAGCGCCCCAGCAAGGCGGGACCATGGAGGCGCGTGCTCGCGCACGCCGCCGCACCGGTGAGGCTTGCTGCACACGGCACACTCTTCCCACTTTGTGCTGCGTGCCTTGCGGTGCACCTGGTTCCAACGGCGAGCCTGGGAGTGCTAGAAGTGACCCATTGCCCTCACAGTGTGTCGAGTAGCTCACGGAGTGCTTGCCTTCCCAGGCGAGCGTGCCCATGGGCATGCGGGAAGCGTCCAGGCAGGTCGCTTCGCTGCGCAACCAGATGGAGGAGGACGAGCAGCTGCGCTCGCTGATGGCTGGTCTGCGAGGCGCCCACACTGACAGCAGCGACTTTGCGTCTGCCAGTGTCAGTATGCAGCTGCTGGAGGTGGCCACCCAGCGCACACGGCCGCCCGCGTGCCGTGCACCCACCGCCAGCTGTGGGGGCCGTATGTTTGCAGGGCGGCGCTCCGAGCACACCTATGCGTGCTTGAGCAGTGGCGGTACAGGAGTGAACCTGCCCGTGCCCCTTAGCCCGCGGCCAACACCTGACCACCGGATACGTCAAGCACGCTGCTGTGCACGTGAGTCGTTATGTTGTGGCGCACCTGTGTTTGTAAGACCCCAGCAGCCCGAGTCGGACCCAGGAGAAGGAAGTATGTTCAGGCGTCAGGCCCGGGCGTGCAGCCGTGTGCGCGCCGGCCACGGCATCTTCGCGCATTTGGCTGACCCAGGTTGCATGCAAGGCACTGCCCAGGCAGGTCGCCACATAGCTGCCCGAGGCGCGGCGCCCCCCCGCGCCAGGGCGTGGACGGCGCCGAGCTGCCGCTCGTGTACTCGCCGGCCGCGATCGACGGCTTCTGGGGCCGGCGGCCGGTGGCGGTCGCGTCGCGCGCGCTGCAGCTGCTCAGGCTCGGCGGCGGCTTCTTTGCGCGCCTCGCCTGGGACTTCGCCACCGGGCGCCTGGCTGAGACGGAGGTGCAGCGGGCGGTCGCGCTGCGCGACATCGTGACGAGCCTGGGGCCGGCGTTTATAAAGCTGGGCCAGGCGCGCCGCCCACCTCGGCGCCCAGGCGTCCCCGCGTTTGGTGGGTATGACAGCCGCTGCTGGTGTTGCAAGGCGTGCTGGTGCACTGCCCCAGCCCCTGCATGAAGCGCTGCATGACATGCAGGCGGGGCAGGGCCCCAGTCCCTGCTCGTTCATTGGCTGTTGATCGACGCGGGCGCGCGGCGCCGCAGGCGCTGTCCATCCGGCCGGACCTGCTGTCGCCGGCGGCGATGGTGGAGCTGCAGAAGCTGTGCGACAAGGTGCCCAGCTTCGACAGCCGCGTCGCCATGGAGCTCATCCAGAGCGAGCTGGGGCGGCCCTGGCAGGAGGTGCGCTGCCCCGGCCCGGGCTCCCGCACGTGCTCTCGAGGGCGGTGTGTGCACGGTAAAGCATGGGGTGCTGTGATGGCCGTCCCGGTGGGCCTCAACTCAGGCCTGGTGCTACGGCGGTCCGGCGGGGCGCAGGTGTACGCGGAGCTGTCCCCTGAGCCGGTCGCGGCCGCGTCCCTGGGCCAGGTGTACAAGGGCCGCCTGAAGACCGGCGAGGTTGTAGCGGTGAAGGTGAGTGCGGCGTAGCTCCTTGCGCGCTCGCCTCAGCCTGTCGCATGCAGTCCACCGTGGTTATGGGGGGGCCCGCAATCTGCAGGCTCGCACGCTTGACTGCTGCTCGTGCGGCGCGCAGGTCCAGCGGCCCTACGTCCTCGAAACAGTCACCATCGACCTGTTCCTCGTCAGGTGCGCGCTGGCGGCGCCGGCTCCTGCCGCGGACGGCGCCGTCATGTCTGTGCTGTCAGGTGTCACATGGACTTGCGTTCCTTGCCACACAGCGCGCCCCCGTCAACAGGAAACTCGGCGTCTTTCTGAGGCGCTACCCGGAGATCAAGACGGACGTCGTCGCGCTGATCGACGAGTGGGCCACCCGCTTTTTCGAGGAGCTGGACTACGTCAACGAGGGCAACAACGCCACGCTGTTCGCCGCGTCGATCTGCGACGACCTGCCGCAGGCGCGTCCGCGCCGACAGGCTGGCGGCGAGGCCGCTGCAGAGCCAGCGCGGGGATAACCGCCTGCGCACACGCAGGGAGCGTAGGCCGCTGCGCGCCCCACGCATGCCGGGCGGCCTGCCACACAGTGTCCGCGCACGCGCGAGCGCGCCGAGCAGGATGCGCGCCAGGCGGGCGAGCCCGGAAGGCCTTTTCTGTGGAGGCTGCCGGATGGTGACCGGCGCGCGCGCCGCGGGCAGGTGGTGGTGCCGGGCACGTACGCGCAGTACACCACGCGGCGCGTGCTGACCAGCGAGTGGATTGAGGGCGAGAAGCTGAGCCAGAGCCGCGCGAACGACGTGGCGAGCCTGGTACGGCCCCCCCCATGTGCGGCGCCCGGCGGTCTGCCAGTCGCCGGGGGCGGTGCTGCAGCGCGCAGCGGCTCGCAGGGGAGGCGCTGCATCAGTTTGTGTGAGAGCAAGCCCTGGTGCCTGCTGATTGCCAGGGCGGCGCGTGGCGCAGGTGAACCTGGGCGTCATCTGCTACCTGAAGCAGCTGCTGGAGACGGGCTTCTTCCATGCAGGCGCGCCAAAGCATGCCCCAAAACCGCGTGCAGCTCAGCGCCACCCGTTTGGTGTAGGCCGCTCGGTGTGCCGCATGCTCGTCCCTGCGCTCTGCCGACGGCCAGGACTCCCGTGGAGTGCTCTAATCTAACCTGGTCACTGACATGGACCGTGCGCGGCAGATCCGCACCCGGGCAACCTCATCCGCACGCCCGACGGGCGGCTCGCGATCCTGGACATGGTGCGCGCCGGCCGCTGCTGCTGTGCGCGGCGCATGCCGCCCGGCTGCGCGCTCCTGCATGAGAGCGCGCGGACCAGTGTCCGGGGCCGCGCAGGGGCTCATGACGCGCATCGACGAGACCATCTCCTTTGGCATGATCGAGGCGCGGCCCCAGATGCGTGCCCTGCGTGTTTGGGGCGCCGGTCGAGGGGAGCGGCTGTGGTGAGCGGTGGGGGCGCCACGCCGCGACCAGGCCATCGCGCACCTGATCCACCGCGACTACGACCGCATCGTCAACGACTTTGTCACGCTGCAGTTCATCCCGCGCGGTGCGGCCCCCCGCCCACGCATGGGCGGCCGTTGCCTGCAGCGCGACCTGTCTGTTTCTGTCAATGTGTGCGTCTTCAGCCCTGCCAGCCCTGACACCTGGTGAGGCCGATTCCGAGCCGCCTGCTGGCGCAGGCACCGACCTGTCGCCGATCATGCCCGTGCTGGCCAAGGTGTTCGACCAGGCGCTCGCGGGCGGTGCGCCTCGCCCGGTCTCGCCGCTCGCGCCTGTGCGCGCTGCAGGGCCCTCAGAGGGCCTGCGCGAGCCGCCCTGTACGGAGCTCGCGCACCGCCGGCGCGCCCCGGCCCCGCGCCCCGGCGCCTGAGGGCGCGGTCCGCGCAGGCGGCGCCAAGTCGATCAACTTCCAGGAGCTGGCGGCGGACTTGGCGCAGGTTTGGCGCCCACAACGACCCGGACGGCGGGGTGTTTCAGCGAGCTGGGCATCCGTGGCTTGTGTCAGCCAGTTGGGCATATGCCATGCATACATGTGGATGCATGTGGATGCATGTGGATGCATGTGGATGCATGTGGATGCATGCATGCATGCATGTGGAGTGCCAACCCTGGCGACCGGCCCATGCATGCTGCTGACGGTGCATGCCCGCACGCAGATCACATTCGACTTCCCGTTCGTCATTCCGCCGTGCGCCCCAGAGCGCCCGCAGCGCGCCACCCGCCATGCAGCCAGGCCCGCCAGCGCCCGTCCGAGCGCGCGGGGCCGCGCGCAGGTACTTTGCGCTCATCATCCGCGCGATCAGCGTGCTGGAGGGCATTGCGCTTGTGGGCGACCCCAGCTTTGCGATTGTGGACGGCGCGCTCCCTCATGGAACTCAATTTGGAGGGAGAGATGTAATTATGGCGCCTGGCGCGGTGCTGCGGTGCCATCGTGTCAACAGGCCGTCCAGCAAGTGCAAGACCTGATCGGCGTCAGCCACAGACTGTGCGCCGGCCGCCAGCGTCATGCGTGCGTGACGCGAGCGCGCCGCCTGCCGCGCAGAGGCCTACCCGTTTGTCGCGCGGCGGCTGCTCACCAGTGACTCGCCGCGGCTGCAAGAGGCGCTGCGATACATGATCTACGGCAAGGAGGGCGTTTTCAACGCGGCGCGCCTCATCGACCTCCTCGTGCGGGCCCCGTATCAGCTGGCCCCAGGATGCTGGCACCCTCACGACGTGCTGGTGGTCGACGCATCTCTGCTCTAGGTGCAGCTAAGACAGCCAAGCGCGTGTATGCTGAGCGTCAGCTCCCATATAGCAGCCTTGCAGCCGACGCTGAGCGCGAACGCTGTATGGGCAGGACGCATTTGAGGACTTCCAGGCGGCCAAGCGCACGGCGCGCGGCGACATGGACGCCCCGCCGGCGGCCCTTGTTGCGCCGCCGGCGGCGCCTGCCTCCAACTATGCCGGCGAGCGCAGCCAAGGCGTGGCGGGCGGGAGCAGAGCGGCGCTCGGCAGCGCTGATGCCAACCGAGCGCGCATGACCGGCGCCGGCGCTGGTGCAAACGGGTTCAGCGCCGGCCAGAATGGTTACATCCCCAGCCGAGGTGGCCAGGGCGCTGACAGCCGCAGCGCGGGCCTGCCTGCGCTCGCTCCCGCGCGGTATGGCGGCAGCGCTGTTCTGAACGGGGCTGCTGCTGGCCTGCATGGCGCCAGCGCCAGTGCGCGCGGCTACGGCGCAGGGCTGCTCGCCGGCGGTTCTGTGCCGAGCGGCCTGGATGGCGCCGGCGCCAGCACGAGCGGCAGTGCTGCCGGCGCGGACCGGTACAGCACGGGGCTCGCCGCCAGCGGCGCTGCCCGGGGCGCTCGCAGCGCGGGCACAGGCGGCGCCCTCGCTGGCTACCATGACAGTAGGAGCGCTGTGAATGGCATGGGCCGGAGCAGCATTGCCGCGGGGTCGCCGGGCAGCCACAGCTGGCCCCTCCCGATCATGCCGTTTGGGCTGCAGCCGCCCGAGCTGGACGCGCTGCGCGCGTGGGCTGCAGGCCCCCAGGGTTTGGAACCCCGCCCAGGCCCCGGCGGCGGCGGCGCGCCCGCGAGCGCGCGCGAGGCGCTGCAGTTTGTGCTGAGCCATGAGGGCGCCTTCTTCCGCGAGTTCCTGACCACCGAGATCGTGGTCAGCGTCGACGCGCTCAGCCGCGCGGGTGCGCTCATGCGCAGACGCTGCTCGCCCCGTATCCGACCTTGGTCTGCACCGTGTGTCTGGGTTTCAGGCGTCTGGCAGTCTGGGACGGCGCCGCCTTCGTTGGGGGCTCTGGAAGTGCGCCAGTCTTTGGAGAGCTTTCATCCGAGTTGAAGCACTGCCTCGTGCGCAGGCGTGGGCGCGCTGGCGGCCGCGCTGGGCCTGGGCCGCGCGGCGGTGCCGGTGCTGCTGCCGGGCGCCGCGCGCTGGTGGCTGCCGCTCGTGCCCGCGCTGACGCCGGAGGACCGGCAGGCCATCGCCAACGTGGCCGTGGTGCGCGGCCTGCGCCCTGCCGCCGGCGTCGCGCATGTGCTTGCCTCCCCAACCAGGTCAGGCAGGTGCAGCATGCGTGTGCGTGCGACGGCGCGCCTCGCTGTTAGCCAAGGTGTGTGGGGTGCCCTGATTACGGTGCCGTGACATCGGCGGCGCTCTGTGCCAACGGCAGGAGGCTCGCGGACAGGCCATGCATTCTGCCTGCGCCCCGCACTAGCCACCTGTTGTGCGCCACGCCTCTGGCGCTGCTCAGCGCTTGCACCACAGTGGCCGCCAACGCATGGCGCAGTCGCCGCCGTACAGGCATGCAGGGACATCACATTGCCCACTTTTATCAGCGGTTCATGCACGCCCTGCACCTCATGTTGCTGAGGGCGACGGCCGGGCGCGGGCAGGTCGCTGAGTACTTGACTGGCGGGCGCGGGCGCGCCAAGTCCGGCGCGCTCGCCAGCGCAGCAAGCCCCGCGCCCTCGCTGGCCGCCCTGACGGAGCTGGCGCCGCTGCTGGCGGCGGTCGCGCCCGACCTCGCGCGAGGCCTCGTCTCGCGTGTGAGCGCTCGTTTCCTGCGCGAGCTGTATGTCCCCTAGGGCGTGTGCTTGCAGCTGCGCGGGCCTCCATGCCTGGGCAGCAGCGCAAGCTACTTGCGGCGGCTTCACTAAGAACTTGTGCTGGTTGTGCCGACCTGGCACTCAGCCACGCTTCGCGCATCAGCGCGCGCCTACTGCGCAAGCTGTGTGTGCCTGAGGCGTGTCCTCAGCCTGTGTGTGAGTGTATTTGCGCTTGGGGAGAGAATCTGACAGCAAGCAGTCCGTGACCACGACCGCCACGAGGTCAGACTGTCTGCTGTCAAGCGTCTGATATGGTGGCTAATGCTTTCAGGTGTGTGCTGTGCATGCCCTGCGCGGCTCATATAAATGCATTGGCATGTCAGGCTTTTGGAACCCTGGTTACAGCATTCGCAGCAAGAATGCATTGGAATTTAGTTACAAGCTATTGTGGGGCTGACGTGAGCATGTGTAGTGGCACAAACTGTTTCACGACCATAGTTTGGTCCCTGTTGCAACCTGGTTCAGTTAGTATACCCCAAAACAATCAGGAGCGCACGATGTGTTGCAATACCAGCATTCTTTAACGCCGACGCGTTGTGCGTTGGCTCTTCTTGGCATGGGGTGCGCGCACAGTGCAAAGTGGTCAGCATTGTCGTCAGGTGTGGCACTGTGTTGCATTGGCAGGTTCGTAGCTCGTGCTGGGAGCAAAGTACGAACAACACTGTGTAACCGAGCAGTTGACAACAACATCAATCTGGTTTCAGGGACAGAGGGCTCCTGATGTGAGTTTTGTTATTTGTTACATGCCAAGAAGCGTACGTTCAGCGGGGCTGCCAGAGCAGCTCCACTACACTCTTGGCTTCTGAGTGCGCCGCATCTAGCGCCACGGCGAGCCGCACATTGGTCATAAGTGATGCTGTACCGGCACTGACCTCTGTACATACCATGACAAACATTGTCCGCGCTGGCAGCTTGCACTAGGCGGCAGCCTGCTCCAAAGCAGGATCAGCGTCCACATCATGCAGCCCCAGCTTACTCAACGCTGCCAGGAAATCTGCCGGCAGGGGCGCAGCCACGCGCAGCGGCTGCCCCGTCGCCGGGTGCGCCAGCTCCAGCTCTGCGGCATGCAGCAGCATGCGGGGCGCCCAGGGCACCTGCGCAGCGCGTCGCCAGGCGTGGGTGCAGCAGAAGCAGCAGCAGCAGACACGGTCACGCTTGACGCGTCCAGTCACCATGCTGCGCAAGCAATTGGCGCTTTACATGGCCCAGCATGGGCCAGGTCCAGTCACACAGCAAGGCATGAATTGCCTGGCACGCGTTTGCACAGCTGCAAGGCCTGCAGTCACGGCCACTACTGCAAGGGCACACACTGGCTCTGGGTGATTGCAGGCCGAGGCGCCGCACTCCCTACACCCTCACGAGAGCCTCATAGCAGGGCGCGGCGCGGCTGTGGCAGACCAGGGCGCCGTAGATGTCATCGCCTAGGATGGGGTGCCCCGCAGCGGCCAGGTGGACGCGGATCTGGTGCGTGCGCCCCGTGCGCGGCGTGCAGCTCACCAGGCTCGCCCCCCTGCCGCAGGCGCCGCCCGGCGCGCTCAGCCCGGCCGAGCGCCTGATCGCTGGCGGTCCCACGGGGGCCATGCCGGGCGCGCTCGCGCGCATGCCGGCCAGAGCTCCCACACTCTTAACAAAGGCGGCTGTGACAGCATGCCTTGCGCGCGCTCTCAGTAGTCCGGCGGCTGCAGGGGTGCGCGCGCTCGCGCAGCGGGCTCAGGCAGGCGCATGCGGGCCCGCGCCGGGTGAGCTCGCACGGCACGGCCGGCCCCAGGAGGGAGGGCGACGCCTCCGCGGAGAAGTCGGTGTCCCGGCCCACGAGCACATGGAAGTCGGTCCGTGACGGGCGCCCGCCCGCGGAGACCGCCCGCGCCACCCTGCGCGCGGGACAGGCGCGCTGGCAGGCATGCAGACGGCCCGCGTGCAGCGGGCCGTCTGCTGTGCGCGCAGGCCTCAGCTTGTGCGAGCACAGCAGGCCAGCTGCGAGCGTGCAGGTGGTGCGCATGCGAACATGCTCGCCATGCTGACCACCTTTTCCGTGTGACGAGGCTGGGCTCCCACGCCTGGGCTTACACTGAGCACGGCACGGCAACCAGTCTCGCAGCTCTGCGCAGTGGTGCTGCTGATGCAACCGAGAGCGCTGACATGGCAGGTCGTGCATGGCGCCCCTGCCTTGGAGAGCAGGACGCTGTGCACAGCGTCAGCAGAAGGGCCGCGCATGCCTGCGAAGTGGCACCACTAATGCATGAACGAGCACAACACCGCCCCTGCACCATGTGCATCAGGCACAGTTGGTCTGGACACACTGCCGAGCTGGCGCGTGATCATGCTGCATGCCGCACTTTGTCGTTGGATGCAAATCGATGGGACCATCCTCTGTCCATGCATCCAGCTGCGGGCGTCCCAAGGCCACCGCTAGGTAGCGCTTCCGCACGCGCTGAGCCGCCGCACACATCCCCTTGCTGGCTGGCTGTGCCAAACATGCAGGTCATTGAGGCAGTCATGTTGCTGCTGATCCAGCTTGCACAGCTGTGCCGCGGCTGGCAAGGGAGCGCAGCAGACACGCGAGCCGCCTCACTCACACACCTCCAGACACCCGGCGAGCCGGCGCATGGGCTTTCAAGTGGCTCCACGCGCCTGCTGCTGGAACTCGGCGTGCACGCGCGAGCAGGTGGCCCTGTGCTTGCTGAAGAGGACGACGCCGCTGGTGTCCTGGTCCAGGCGGTGCACCGGCAGGGGCGGCCGGCCTGCGCGCCGAGCCAGCATGCTCTGCTCACTGCAACACAAGGAGCAGCAAGGCAGGTAGGTAGGGTGACTGATAAACAAAAACGCTGCTGCGGAGCACTCGTCCACGGGTCAGATGTTGCTGCTGAGTCATCAATCTAGTTTATGTAAAATGTGTCTGCACTATGGACCATCAGGGTGCTGCCGACAGCACAGGCACTTGAATGCGCAGGATGGGCTGCGACATAAGGTCGTTCAGTGTGTTGCGCACCCAAGTGTGTTATGACGCGGTTCAGCAGGCTGCCGCCCTGTTGCACAGCCAGCATTTCAGATAGACAGAGCTATCAAGATAGGAGCATATCCAGGTCCAGGGTGCATGAAGGATGCCACAAACTTTACGAGCATGCGCGCACCACATGTCTGTGCTTCGGCGCCGTGATGATGCCTGGGGGCTTGCTCACGGCAATAACAAACTCATCCTCATACAGCACCTGCGGCCACGGCGCTTGGTGAGAACAACGCCTTTACTCACTGCAAGGGCTGCTCATGCATGTGAGCATCGGATTACCAGCTCTGAAGAATAACAGCGAGCTTCAAGGCAGAGGACGCGAACAGCCAGGCAGTGCGGTCACGTTCAAGAGCACGTGCCACAATATGTGTGGTTGCGTGCACACACGCACATGCATGGCAGCTGCATGCCTGTCTGCATTTGCACCTGCTGGGTCTGCCAGCATCCTGCCAGCAAGCCACATGCAACCAGACCCTGTCTGGGCCCCGGGCATGATGCTGCACCTGAATGGGCTCGGCGTCTGCAACCAGCGGGATGTCGCGCTTGGCGCGCTGCAGCAGGGCGGCCGCGCGCGGCAGCGGCAGCGACAGCATCGCAGCCACCTCTGGCACGCCGCGGCGCACTGGCGCCCCGCTCGCGTCCACGTCCAAGTACGACAAGGCCAGCTGCGCATACCGGCTCAGATAGTCGCCACAGGCACGATGCCATGCTGCGGCAGTCCCGAAGGTGAGCCACATCGGGTGCGCGCCTATCAGCTCTTCACAAACAGGTGGCGAGCGGCAGGAGGCAACTGGGGGCTACCCAAGCAGGCAGACAGGCAAGAGCAAGCGACCACGGCATAGCAGGTGGATGCTGATACTCTTACGAGCTAGCACCGTTAGCTCACAGGAGGCGCACAATTCTGCTCCGCTGCGCAGCCTCGCGTGCGGTCGCTGCATGCAGCAGCGTGCGCATGGCGCCCGCATCCGCGCCGGCGGCCTGCCACTCCTCGGGCCCAGACCACAGGTCGGGGCAGCAGCGCTCCAGGTGGCGCCACAGCGCAGGCAGGACGTAGCTCGCGTTGCCGCACGCCGGGCAAGTGAACGCCTCGTGCGTCCCACGAAGCGGAGCACGGCCGCCGCCGTCTGTGCTGCCGGCTGTTGTGTGAGGTGCAGCAGCTGCATGAGGCACAGGCCGGGCGCCAAAGTGCCGGCTGTGGTGCAGTGGTGCAGCACGCAGCGGCCATGGCAGGCGCACGCGCATCAACAACTGCGCAGCTGCCGGCTGTGGTCCCCGGCCTGCCAGTCCTCTCAATGATTGCAGCCAGAGAGCTCCTGCTCATACATGCGCATACATGCGAAAATGCAGACAAGTGGGGTGGCCTGCACTGCACCACCTTGTACACAGACGCTGCCTTGGCTTCCAGCACTACTGTCGTCCAACCTACACGCGATGGTGTATATTATGGGCGACACTGCACGAGCACCAGAAAATAAAGGTATTTGTGAGGCAATGGCCCCAAAACAGGTTTTTTTGCTTCCCAGTCTCCAGAGTTTGCTGGCGCTGGCGCTGCTGCTGGCTGTACGTGATGGTGAGTGTATGCTTTTCAAGCTAGCTCTGCAATTAGCGGGCTAGAGTGCAGCAAGCGCTGGGCGCGCTTGCGCCCGCTAACTTCCACAGTGGGCGCCCGCTCTGTAGGGTTCCAGCGCGCCGCGCGCGGACGCCAATGCTGACTAGAAGCATCGGTGGACGCCGCGGCTGACAACAGCAGCTCACGCTGTCCTGGCGTATGGCCAAAGTCCGGGACTACCGAGTATGGGCGGCGGAGGAGGAGGATGCGCTGCGGATGGGCGTGGCAAAGCATGGGATCG